>Ga0268298_10000623_pt1 | contig 45023 bp, 31 predicted proteins | sample WWTPWeurt_MetaG_FD_194462 | JGI IMG/M metagenome (GOLD analysis project Ga0268298, IMG submission 194462) | Activated sludge microbial communities from WWTP in Nijmegen, Gelderland, Netherland - WWTP Weurt | ecosystem: Engineered > WWTP > Aerobic digester > Activated sludge | place...
ACACAGGGTGACCACCGAGAGTCCTTTGCCCACCAGGGCATTGTTGGCGTCATTCCATTCCGGGCGCTGGGTGTTCATCCAGATCCCGCCCTCTGGGACAAAGTTTGACAGCTTCGCCAGCACCAGGGTCAGCAGCTTTTCGGTCAGGTTGGCATGCACCACCCGCCCGCTGTGCGAAAGGATCAATTTCCCATCTGACCCAATGGATTTGACCCGCTCGTGAATGCTGTGCTCCAATTCCCAATTGAAGGCGATGGAATTATTGGGCTCTTGGACCAGTTCCGCGTAGGGTTTGATCTGGTAAGGTACATTGGCATAGCTGAAGGCCGGCCGGGTTAAAAACTCGTGGAGTTTGCCTGGGTGAACCCGGTCGCTGACTTCCATCAATTTCTGAAGATAGATGATTTGATGATCACTCCAGTAACCGATGTTGGCCCAGGGGTTGTTGGGTTCGGGGGCCTCCCAATCGATCCCATGATGGGTGATGCGGTAAGGGTTATACCCATCCGGGGTGGTCGCGTCCAGGAAAATGCTGATCATGCTTTCGATATAATCCGGGAAGGCAAATGCCAGGGCCTCCCAGTTCTGAAAAATATCGCGCCAATTGCCTTCATAACCCAACTGGAGTGAGCCATCTGGCTTCTTGATGTCGATCGCAAAGCGGTTCCAGGGTCGGCTGGGATCCCCATGTCGGCGGCTGAAACACAGCGGCAGATAGGCATAACTCAGCCGGAGGATATCGGCCGAGCCGCTCCGTTCGGCCCTGGTCAGCAAATCGCCCAGCGAAAGCTCGCCTGGCAGAGCGCCAAAGAAACCCGGCTGTTCGGCCAGGATCTGCCGGCTGCGGCCAAGGGCAAAATCGACAAAGTCGCGGGTTTGCAGGGTGTATTGGTCTGCAAATATCCCGCCGCGCATCACATTGAACATCACATTGGCAAAATGATGCACACTCACCGGCTGGTTCTTTGTCAACTGCAGCCCATCTGCCTGGGCCACAATCCTGTTCAAATTCGCCTGGTTGAGGGCGATGTCATTCTCAAGGGCTGTTTGCAGACGGTCAAAAGGCGTCTCCAGCAGGATGTGCTTCAGACGGACGATTGCGGCACTGTCCTGGCCAACTTCTGCCAGCAAATGCCACTTTTTCTCGGCACCAGGTTCCAGATCAATGAGTGCGTGGGCAAAATAAGCGCAGCGCTGTCCGCGGATTTCTGTCTCACCGGCCAGGCCCAGCCCCGCCCGAAATGCATCAAGCTGATGGGCCGACAACAGGCAGCCCAGCGGATCAAGACCGACCTGGACAACTGTAGTCGCCAGGAGCGACTCGCTCGGTTCAGCCAGATCAGTCAGAGTGGAATTGAGAACAAAGATTCCCATTCCGGTGTCCTGATCCAGTTCGCTGCGTTTATATGCATCGAGGAGCGAGCTGAAAATATGCTGGGTGCCTGAGGCGATGTTGGCGGGCAGGATATTCTGGACCCCATCCACAAACTCCACCTGGCAGGTTGACTGGCCCTGGTTGGACAGCCAGCCTGTTTTTACAAAACCAAAGGCATCGCTGGTGCGCCAGGCACAGCGAAAGCTCAACTCCAGGCTGTGGTTAATTTCCTCAAATACAACGGTGGTTCCAGCCGTGTTTTTATACAGATTGCGCTCAAGAACATAAGCGCCGCACTGGCGCTCAGAGAAAGGTTCCCAAAGGCTTGTCCGTCCCGATCTGGTCGCCAACAAAATTGTTTTACTGCCCGTTTGCTCGTTGTTTTCAGTCAGCTTGTCCACCGTATAGTACGGGAAGAGGGCCTGCTCGGCGCTGACCCGGCCGGCTGAAAGGCCGCCCGTGGTAGCGATGAACATCCAATGGTCAGAGCTACTGATAATGCTCATGAAGAAGGGTTCCATGGCATCGTAATGCTGGATTTTGTAGAACAAATCCCCGAGCATTGGCAGATATTCGCCTTTGACGGTCTGAGCCGGACGCTTTTGAGCGGCGTCACCAATATAAATTTCAGGATGGACAGATGGTTTCATTTTGTTTTTTAGAGTATATTCAAAGGTCGTAAATGGGTTGTTGATTGAAATAACGATGTCAAGGCTAAACAGACAGCTGGAGGCCTGAAAGCCGCAAAACTTCAGAGATGGCGGCGCTGTTTTAACCGACCTGCGGCGCCCGGGCTGCTGCGGCTGCCTGCACGCAGAACCATCAGAAGTTCCGGCTCTTCACCAATGAACTGCATTATATCAATTTCGCCCCAATCGGGCCAATCATTTACGCCATGTTTTCTTAAAGTCCAAAAGCTCTGGCGCCAGCAAAGCTAGAATTGAGGATGTTTGCTACAGGCTTTCGCCAGCAACAAACATCCCCAACCCCGGCTTTAGGAGAACTCTGCAATCAGCACAAATGGAAGTAGATCAGGGGTGGTTGTTTTGTTATAATTCTCTGCATACGATGAACAGTATCAGTATCGAAATATTAATCATTTTCCTTCTAATCCTCGCCAACAGCATTTTCGCGCTTTCTGAAATGGCAGTCATTTCTGCCCGCAAGACCCGACTGCAGCAAAGAGCAGAAGATGGCGACAAGGGAGCATCAGCAGCTCTGGCGCTGTCCAACCAGCCAACTCGCTTCCTTTCCACCGTGCAGGTGGGGATCACCCTGATCGGCATCCTGAGTGGGGCCTTTGGTGGCGCCACCATTGCCGAGGAGATCGGCCTGGTTTTGGGCAAGGTGAGCTGGCTGGCCCCCTACAGCGAAGCCGTGGGCGTAGGGATTGTGGTGCTGGCGATCACCTATTTTTCTCTCATCCTGGGTGAGCTGGTGCCCAAACGGATCGCATTGAATAACGCCGAACGGATCGCCGCCTTTGTTGCCGCTCCGATGAATTTGCTTTCGCGCCTGGCTACTCCGTTGGTAACCCTGCTGAGCTTCTCTACCGAGGCGATTTTGCGCCTCCTGGGTATCAAACCTTCAAAAGAACCATCCGTAACCGAAGAAGAGATCAAACTGATGATCTATGAAGGCGCTCAGGTGGGCATTTTTGAAGAGGCCGAACAGGAGATCGTCGAACGGGTTTTCCGCCTGGGAGACCGGCGGGTCAGTACACTGATGACACACCGCACAGAGATCATCATGCTCGACCTGAACGACACACTGGAGGCCAACCTGGACAAAATTTCGGCTTCCGGTTATTCCCGTTTTCCGGTTTGCAAGGGCAGCCCGGATGAGATATTGGGGATCGCCCAGGTCAAGGATCTGTTCGGCCAGGCCCACCGCGGCCAGACCATCGATCTGAAGTCTGTCATTCAACCGGCGGTCTTTATCCCGGAGGGGATGACCGCCCTCGCTCTGCTGGAGCATTTACGCGAAAAGAAAAACCACCTGGCGTTGGCGATTGATGAATTTGGCGGTCTCACCGGAATCGTGACGATCAACGATGTCCTCGAAGCGATTGTTGGCGACATCCCCACCCTGGAAGACCCAATTTCCGAGCCAGATGTGGTGGAGCGTGAGGATGGATCCTACCTGATTAACGGGATGCTCTCGATTGAAGAATTAAAAGATCTGCTCAAATTGGAAGCCCTGCCCAATGAAGCCGACGCAGGATATGAAACCCTGGGCGGGCTGCTGATGGCTGAAATCGGCCGGATACCCAAAGCCGGGGATGTAACAAGCTGGGAAAAGTGGCGATTCGAAGTGGTTGACATGGATGGCTACCGGGTGGATAAAGTCCTGGTTATGCCCATATAAAGCGTTTTTTAATCCGACAGCAGGCGTAAAAAAAAACCGAAATTTCAAAATTGCCTCTTGGAATTTTCAAAATTTTAGTGTACAATTGTTCTGTAAACGATGAGCGAACTCAAACCAGAAGCCGGATGGTGGTCATCCGGTACGGCACATCAACGCTCACTCGAAAGGAGACCCCCTATGTTTCAAACTATTATTATCGCAGGCAACCTGGGACGCGACCCTGAAATGCGCTATACGCCCGGCGGCCAACCTGTCACAAACTTCTCTGTGGCAGTCAGTGACAATTACACCAACTCCAGCGGCGAACGGGTGGAACGGACCGTCTGGTTCCGGGTCAGCACCTGGGGCAAGCAGGCCGAAGTCTGCAACCAGTATTTGAAGAAAGGCCGCAAGGTTCTGGTTGAGGGCCGTCTGGTTGCCGATCAGAGCGGTGGTCCCCGTGTGTACACCAAGCAGGATGGGACGACGGCCTCTTCCTTTGAAATCAGCGCAGTCACAGTCCGCTTCCTTTCCAGCCGCGATGAAGGCGAAGGCGGTGGTGGCGGCGGGGGCGGTAATTACGCCCAGTCTTCGGCTGACGACATCCCCTTCTAAACACAATTATTCAGTAGGCCGCCTGTACAGGCGGCCTACTGCCCTTTTGGACATACAAGATGAATAACCCACTTCACAAACCGCCAATGCCTGGAAGTCAGCCTTTGGGAATGGACATTCCCGAAGGTTTGGAACCCGTCTACTCAAACCTGGTACGGATCGCCCACTCGCCTTCTGAGCTGCTGTTCGATTTTGCTCACATGCTGCCCGGTACTCCCACCGCCCGGATGCGCTCTCGAATTGTGATGTCGCCCCTGGGTGCAAAGCTGCTCTTCCATGCCCTGGCAGAGAACCTGGCCCGCTATGAGGCGGCCTTTGGTGAGATTAAACTACCCGGCGATAATTCCCTGGCTGATTCTCTCTTCCGCCCCCCCGAAAGTTAACCATTATGCACAACCTCGATGAAATTGCCGAAAAAATCCATCATTCTTTCGATACCCGCACCAAAGCCCGCGACGAACTGCTGAACCAGGCGCGCACCCTCACCCGCCACTGCGCCAACGCTATCCGCGCCATCCACCGCGAGTCTGTGGAGGAAGCCCAGCAGCACTTGAGCGAGGCGCGCAGCCTGATGAACAGGATGCGCCAGATCGAAACAGTCTACCCCGATCTGTTTTACGCCGGCTACACGCAAGACTCTTTCAAGGAATTTGCCGAGGCCAACCTGACGGTGGCTTTTATCCAGAATACACCGCTCCCATCGCCCGAAGATCTGGGGCTGGAGTACGCCACCTATTTGCAGGGTCTGGCGGAGGCGGCTGGCGAACTGCGCCGGCGCTGCCTGGATCTGCTCTTGAAAGAAAACCCCGCAGAAGCCCGGCGTATGCTCTCCATCATGGACGACATCTATGCCGTGCTGGTAACCATGGATTACCCCGACGCCATCACTGGCGGCCTGCGCCGCCTGACTGACCTGGCCCGCGGCATCATCGAGCGCACCCGCGGCGATCTGACCCTCAGCCTGCGCCAGGAGCACCTTGAAAAATCCCTGCTGGCATTTGAAGAGCGGCTCAAGAACGCCTGAGCTGCGGCTCAGGCCGGCGGTGGATGAACCCAACCCCAGCCAGCTTTCGCCCTCCTGCTCTGAATAAATCCATGCGAACCGTCCGAGCTTCTGAAATCGGTACATACCTGTACTGTAAACGGGCCTGGTGGTATCAACGCCAGGGAATACCCAGTGCCAACCAGGCCGACCTGGCAGCTGGTGACCGCCTGCACGAGCAGCACGGACGGGCTGTTTTTCTGGCGGGCTGCCTGCGTTCGTTCGCCTGGGTTGTTCTTCTGGCTGGGCTTGGGCTGGCGGCTGCCGCCCTGGCACAGCAAATCTTTTAATAGTATGCTCGCAATCGCCATTCTGCTCATTCTGGCTGCCCTGCTTCTGCTCTGGCAGGCCGGGCGTCAGCAGCGCCAGACCGGACTGCCCGGCGGACGGGTCATCTTTGCCGACACCAGCCGCTGGCTGGTCCAGGAAAAACCCCTCTACGCCCCCAGCCTGGGTTTGACAGGCAAGCCGGACTACCTGGTTGAACAGGGTAATTTCACCCTGCCAGTCGAAGTCAAGAAGGTACGCAGCCTCAACCACCCGCCTTACGATTCGCACATTTACCAGTTAGCCGCCTACTGCCTGCTGGTCAGCGAGTTATTCGAGCAGCGCCCACCCTATGGAATTTTACACTACTCGGATGGAGCCAACAGCCGGTCGTATGCCATCGACTTTACACCCGCACTTGAGGCCAGTGTGCGTCAGATCATCGCAGAAATTCAGACCACCAATTCCAAAAAAGACCAGCCGCGCAGCCACAGCGCCGCAGCCCGCTGCGCCGGCTGTGGCTACCGGCAGGTCTGCGACCAGCAGATCTGATAGAGCGGATATGTGGCTCTCTGGGAATCTCCGTGAGGGGTATATATGTGGTGATAATTTTGGGCTTCGCCCAAAATTATCACCACATATAGCCCACCATCACGGGAAATCCCAATGACCCGGATATGTCTCAAATCTGGATATCGAATATAATTAGAGCATGGAAGAAACCCGTCACCTCCTTAAACACGTTGCCATCGTAACCCATCCCAAATTGGTTGGTGGGGTTCCGCTGGCTGAAAGCATTGCCAAACAGCTCGAAGAACACGGCATTCGAACCAGTTTTGGATTCTTATACGATGAAGAAATCCACCGTCAGGCCAAGGCAGGCGCCTTCAACCTTTTAATTGCCCTGGGCGGCGACGGCACCATGCTGCGCGCCGGGCACCTGACAGCCCCCTGCAAGCTGCCGATCCTGGGGATTAATCTGGGCCATTTCGGCTTTTTAATGGAACTGCGTAAGGATGAATGGAACGAATTTTTCCCGCGCCTGATCGCCGGCGATTACTGGCTCGAACGCCGGATGATGCTCTGCGCCGAGCAGTGGCGCGGCGGCGAAAAGCTGGGCACATGGGATGTCCTCAACGAAGTCGTTATATCGCGCGGCCAAACTGTACGTCCTATTCATCTGACCACCAAGGTTGATGGGCGCTTCCTGACCACTTATGTCGCCGACGCCCTGATCGCCTCCACCCCCACCGGCTCCACAGCCTACGCCCTGGCTGCTGGCGGGCCAATTTTGCCGCCCGAGCTGCGCAACATTCTGCTGGTGGCAGTTGCGCCCCACCTCTCCCTTGACCGGCCGATCGTGCTTGCCGAAGGTGCAACCGTATCGATCAGCGTCAGAACCGACCACCAGGCCGTCTTTAGTGTCGATGGGCAGGTCCCGATTGGGATGAGCGAAGATGACCGGATCGAAGTACGGGCCGGTGAGCACACGGTATTGTTTGTCCGCTTCCGAGATCCAGGTTATTTCTACCGCAACCTGACTCAGCACATGAATCACAATCCGGCAAGTGGAGGCAGCCAGTGACAACCCCCGCGCCATTTGTATGCGCCAACCATCCTGATAAAACCACTACCCTGCGCTGCAACCGCTGTGAAAAGCCAATTTGCAGCAAGTGTGCCCGCCTGACACCCACCGGCTACCGCTGCCGCGAATGCCTGAGCGGACAGCAGAAAGCATTCGAGACCGCCATCCCGCGCGACTATTTCCTGGCTTTCCCGATTGCCGCCATTCTGGGGCTGGTGGGCAGCGTGATTGCCTTTTATATTGGTTTTTTTGCAATCCTGGTTGGGCCTATTGCTGGAACCATCATTGCAGAAAGCGTGCGCTTTGTCGTCCAAAAACGGCGCTCACAGCGCTTGTTTTGGCTCACCGCAGCGGGTGTTGTTGCTGGCTGCCTGCCAATCGGCCTGTTTCTGATATTTGGCCTGTTGGCGGTTGTATTTCTTGGCGAATTGGGATCGGCAGTCGGGTTTTTGCCCAGCCTGATCTGGGTGATCGCTTTCGGGGGTCTGGCCTCTACCACCGCTTATTACCGGCTCAAAGGAATTAATCTAAAGTTTTAATCGTATGCTTCAAGAAATTCGAATCGAAAACTTCGCCATCATCGACCATTTAGAACTCTCGTTTCAAACCGGGCTGATTGTGCTGACGGGTGAAACCGGGGCTGGTAAGTCGATCATCATCGACGCTGTAGAAATGCTTTTGGGAGCCCGCAGCGACCCCAGTATGGTGCGCGCCGGAACAGACCGGGCCCTGGTGGAAGCCAGGTTCGCCATCCCACCCGCCCTGCGGGAAGCAATCCACACGCTCCTGCAAACCGAAGAGCTACTGGATGATCCCGAGGTGGTGGTTTTGGGGCGCGAAATCCGTTCCAACGGGCGCAGCACGGCGCGGGTCAACGGCCGCAGCGTCAGCCTGGCTATGCTAAAACAGTTGGGCCAATACCTGGTGGATGTTCACGGTCAGTCAGACCACCTTTCTCTGCTGCACGTCCAGAGCCACCTCGGCCTGCTGGACAGCTTTGCCGACAGCAGCGCATTGAGCACAGCCTACACCCAAACCTACCGCCGGCTGCAGAGCGCACGCCGTGAATTGAGCGAACTGCGCCAATCGGAAAGCGAAGCTGCCCGCCGAATGGACATGTTGAACTTTCAGATCAACGAGATTGAGAGCGCCCGCATTAAACCCGCTGAAGAGGAAGACCTGAAGGAAGAACGCAACCGCCTTGCCAATGCCGAGGGACTTTCCTCAGCCGCCCAGGAAGCCCTGGTGGCTCTGGAAGAAGGCACACCCGAATCGCCCGCCGCAGTCGATCTGCTCGGGCAGGCTGTGCGTTCGGTCAGCAGCCTGGCAAGGCTCGACCCGGCCCAGGCCGCCCTGGGAGAACAGGCTCAGGGCCTGCTGGACGGCATGGAAGACCTGGCGCGCAGCCTGCGTGATTACCTCGAAGGGATTGAATATAACCCCCGCCGCCTGGACCAGGTGGAAGAGCGACTGAATCTGATCACGCATCTCAAGCGCAAATACAGCCGGCCAGGCAGCGCCTCCATAAGCGAAATCCTGGCCTTTTGCCAGGAAGCCCACCGCCAGCTTGATACCATCAGCCACGCCTCCGAGCGCATCGCCGAACTGGAACAGGAAGAAGACCGCCTGCTCTCCCGCCTGGGCGAACAGGGTGCGCTGCTGTCGCAGGCCCGCCAGACGGCCGCCAACCGGCTGGAGAGCCAGCTGGAAGCCGAGTTGGAACACCTGAGCATGAGCGGGGCGCGCTTCAAGGTGCAGTTTAGCACCCAGCCCGACCCAAACGGCGCCCGGCTCAAAGATGGTCAACGCCTGGCATTTGATTCAAACGGTCTCGAAAAGATCGAATTCCTGGTTGCGCCCAACCCTGGCGAAGGCCTGAAGCCGCTGGCCCGGGTGGCATCGGGCGGTGAAACGTCCCGCCTGATGCTGGGGATTAAGAATGTACTGGCGCGCGCCGACCAGGTGCCAACCCTGATCTTCGATGAGATTGACCAGGGGATCGGCGGGCGGGTTGGCACGGTCGTTGGGCGAAAACTGTGGGCGCTTGGCGACAGCCACCAGGTGCTTTGTGTCACCCACCTGCCGCAGCTGGCGGCCTTTGCAGGCCAGCATCTGCATGTTACCAAAGCCGTCCGCTCTGGCAGGACGGCTACCCAGGTGGAGACCCTGGCTGGCGAGCGCCGCCGGCATGAATTGGCCCTGATGATGGGCGAGGTCAGTGACGGCACCCTGCACTCCGCCAGCGACCTGCTGGAATCCGTTCGCCGCGAACAACAAGCCAGCGCCGCTCCAGCGCGGGGCTGAAATGGCCTTACAAACGCTCGAGTGTTGTCTGCCGGGAGGCTGTCCTGAAAGCTTTTTTCAGGGCAGCCTCCTGTGGCTTTGATTTGAAACCGGTATGTACCTCTATTCCAAAATTTCCCGCCGCCGCCGCCTGATCCGCCGGATTAAACCAGGCCTCACAACCAGCCTGGGCTGCGCCACCCTGCTGACACTCGGACTGATTTTGGGGTTATTTGGCCTGACGCTTGGCTTTGCCCGGGTTGTGCAAGATTTGCCTTCCCTGGAGAGCCTGCCCGTGCTGCTGGACCCGCCTGACGGGCTGCTGCTGCAGCCAACCCTGATTTATGACCGCAGCGGCCAAAACCTGCTCCTCAACCTGGACAACCCACTGGCAGGTGAACGGCTTTACCTTTCACTCCAGGCCGGGGCCGGCGATTATATCCCAGAGGCGGTTGTGCTGGCTGTGCTGGCCTCCAGCCAGCCCGATTTCCGCTCCAGCCCCGGGTTTTCGCTGGATGGGCTGTTCAGCGGCGCCCAAACCACCCTGGCACAGCACCTGGTCTTCAACTTACTGCTTCAGCAGGAGGAGCCCGGCCTGCGCCGCAACCTGCGTGAACGGATTCTGGCCGGGCAAATTGTGGCCAGGTTTGGCCGCGACAAAATATTGGAATGGTATCTGAACAGCGCAGCCTTCGGCCCAAAGGTCTACGGACTGGAAGGGGCTGCTTATGCCTATTTCAACAAACCGGCAGCCCAATTGAGCCTGGCTGAAGCAGCCCTGCTGGCAGCCCTGGCAGAAATGCCCCAGGTTGACCCAACCGGGCAGCCCGACCTGCTGATGAAGCGCCAGAAAGCCCTCCTGGAAGCGATGCTGACCAGCGGCGTCATCTCCCCCGATCAGGCGATCGAAGCGCTGAGCGCCCAACTAAGCCTGCAGCCGACCGAAGCCGCGCCGAACCTGGCGCCGGCCTTCACTCGCCTGGCTTTGGCCCAGCTTGCCACTGCCCTGCCAGCAACAGACCCCAGCCGCGGCGGGCTGCGCCTGATCACCACACTGGATTTCAATCTCCAATACCAGGCCGATTGTACGCTCCAAACCCAAACGGCCCACCTGGCCGGCCGCGGTGACCCAATCCTGGACGGCCCCGCCGGCCAGACCTGCCAGGCGGCCCGGCTCCTGCCGACCCTGGAATTGGGCAGCCAGAAGATTGAAGCCGCCGCTGGCGTGATCCTGCTGGATCCCGAAACCGGGCAGATATTGGCTCTGACCAGTCAGCCCCTCGACCAAATCGATGCCGCCAGCAGTTCGGGCCGCCCGGCTGGCTCACTGCTGACCCCGCTGATTTACCTGACCGCCTTCAGCCGCGGCTTCACTCCCGCGTCTCTAATCTGGGATGTGCCCGGCAGTGGCCTGAGCGCCAACCCACAGCAAACCCTGCCGGCTGGTTCAAACGCTTATTATGGCCCGCTCCGCTTGCGCACTGGTCTGGCCAACGATTATTTTGGCCCTGCGGCCCAGCTTCTGGCCCAGTTGGGCCGTGACAGCATTCTGCGGACCGCAGACCAGCTAAACCTGCCAGTGGATGCCAACCAGTTCACCAGCCCGCTGGAGACCGGACAGCTTAACCTTGTCCAGGCTGCCCAGTTTTACGCCCTCCTGGCAAACCAGGGAGTTTCCGCCGGGCAGCAAGCCGGGTTTGCCATCCCCGGGCAGCCTGATCCTGCGCTGCAGCCCAGCGCCCTCCTGCGGGTAGAGCGGACCGATGGGCAGGTGCTTTTGGATTGGAGCCAGGCGCAAAAAAGGCCAATCATCAGCGCCCAACTGGCCTACCTGATGAACCACATCCTCAGTGATGAAGCCGCCCGCTGGCCCAGCCTGGGGCATCCAAATTCGCTTGAAATTGGGCGGGTGGCCGCTGCCAAAATTGGCTCCACCCAGGCCGAAACCGATGGCTGGGCCTTCGGGTATACCCCGCACTGGGTGATTGGCGCCTGGTTGGGCTCCGCTCAGGCCCCAGAAAACAACCTGCTCCCAAAAACCGCCGCCGCGGTCTGGCATGCGCTCAGCCAGTATCTGGGCCAAAACCTGGCCTCCGAAGATTGGCCAACTCCTCCAGGGATCACGAAGCTGAGTGTCTGCGACCCATCCGGGATGCTGCCAACAGCAGCCTGCCCGGCGATCGTCAGCGAAGTCTTTCTGCAGGGCACCGAGCCCACCCAGGCAGATGCCCTCTACCGCCCAATCCAGGTCAACCGCGATTCCGGGCGGCTGGCAACCGTTTTCACCCCGCCCGAGCTGGTTGAAGACCGGGTTTACCTGGCTGTCCCGCCCGAGGCTGCAGAATGGGCCCGTCAGGTGGGGCTGCTTATTCCGCCAACACTGTATGATGTCGTCTACAACCCGGCAGCCATTAATGAAAATGCCAATTTCAGCCAGCCAGAGCTGTTTTCCCATGTGCGCGGGGTTGTCCGCTTCACCGGCAGCGCCGGCCGCCTGGTGGGCAGCAGCGGGGCGGATTTTGAATTTTTCCGGCTTCAGGTCGGGCAGGGGCTCAATCCGCAAAACTGGCTGCAGTTGGGCATCGATAACCGCACCCCGGTTCGTTCTGGCCTGCTGGGCGAATGGGACACCAGCGGATTGAGCGGGTTGTATGCCGTCCAATTGTTGGTGGTATACAGCGACCAGCGCGTGGAACGCGCCATCACTCAGATCACGGTGGATAACCAGCTTCCTGAAATCAGCATCCTCAGCCCTGCACCAGACAGCCAATCGGCTGCTGGCAGCCTGGTGCTGCAAGCAGCCGCCAGCGACAACCTGGAAGTAGCCCGGGTGGATTTCTTCATCGACAAAAAACCAGTCGGGTCACTCAATCAGGGGCCGTTCAACCTGGTCTGGCAGGCCTCGAAGGGCGAACATACGCTCCTGGTTCGGGCAGTTGACCTGGCTGGCAACCAGAGCGAAACCCAGCTTACCTTTCGTGTGAAATAAAAACATAAAGCACCCCGAATATAATCTTCCGGGTGCTTTATATACAACCGCTCCCACCTATCACCTGGGTTGAATACAACCCCGCCCTCTTTCCTGAGGAAAGAGGGGAGAAATTTTCAAAGAGAGGTGCTTTTGACGTGCTTTGTACGTCAAAAGCACCTCTCTTTGATTTTTGCCGGGGTTGGGGGATGGGCGAGGCTGTGAAAACATGACACCTCCCGAACATTAAATTCGGGAGGTGTCATGTTTATTAATTAGAGGGATTGATCCAGGCTAGAAATTAGCCTGGAAGGTCTGGAGAATCCGGTCGAGAGCATCTAGATCACGATCGTAGACGATCTTCATTTCCAGCAGCAGCAGATAAGCGCCCGGGTCGGCCTTGGGCCGGGCAGCCAGGATCAGAACGATCGTATCGTCCGGGCCGCAGTTCTCCCACAGGTCAAACTTGCCTTCGTACCACGGGTCAGCCCAATCGCCTTCGCCATAGTCAACGCGCTTGCTAAAGGTGCAGTCGTTTTCGTACCAGCCCTTGACCCCGTCGAGCAGTTCGACATAACCGCCCAAAGCGCCCAGTTCCTTGGAAGCCGCAAAGAAAACACCAGGTTCTGAATAACCGTTGAAGTAGGCGTCAAGATTGGCTGAGGCAGAAATGGAAGGTGAGTCAAATGGAGCGCCGCCCCAATCGGATGTCCACACCGCTGTATTCAGATCAGACCATTCAGCGGGGACTTCCATCTCAATTGAACCAGTGTCATCTGAAATGGTCACATAGTCAACATACGTGTCGGCGGTGGTGCCGGTGGTATCGGTGGTGGTTTCGCCGCTCAACTGGTTGGCAAAGGAGACAGTGGCTTCCATCATGCGGCCATTAAGCTGGCCTTCCAGAATTTCTGAGGTGTCAAAACGCAGGACTTTAACCGCAAGGACATCCGTTGGGTTGTGGGTGCGCAGGATATCGCAGTAAGCAGACATGGTGCCATCTTCGGCGAGATAAAGGTTCTCAATCGCCAGAATGATATCGCCGCCTTTGATACCAGTTTTGTCAGCAGGTGAGCCCGATTTGACCGAGGACACCCAGATACCGTACAGAGAGCCATCATCAGACATGACAGCCTCGCCATTGATGCCGATCGAATCGACATCTTTGCCAGAGCGCAGCTCGTTGATCACGGGCTTGGCTGCTTCATCAGAGATGGCGAAATACTGATTGGTGGAACCGATCCCGGCGTAGTTGATCCCAACGATCGCAGCATTCTTATCAACCAATGGGCCGCCAGAATTGCCAGGGTTGATGGTGGAGGTGTGCTCCAAAACATCCTTAACAGATGCCCAGCTCGTATTTCCATCGGCCTTTTCTTTCGAGATAATGCCGGTGGTCATCGTGTATTCCGGGTCACCCAGCGGGAAACCGGCTGCAAACACTTCCAAACCAACCGACGGGTTTTCCTTGTACCAATCCAGGTAGGGATAACCATCGCCTTCAATATCAATCACGGCCAGATCGGAGCATTCCGAAACGCCTAACACACGGGCATTGTAGGATTTGCTGGTATCGCCGCCGATCCAAACCTTGAGCAAAGCAGCACCGGTGACCACATGGTTATTGGTGACCGCAATGCCTGAGGGGTCAATAATAAAACCAGAACCACGCCCGGCGCCGTTGAAAACGTTACCGACCTGAGGATCAACAAAGCTGCCTTGAGCTTCGATCTGGATCGTAGCCGTCTTCAGGCCTTTCAAATCTGTAACCAGACCGGTGGGTACCTGCGGGGCCGCTGTGGCCACCACAGCAGGCGGTTCTGTGGGCTGAACAGGAGCAGCAGTCGGCTGGGTTCGCTCTGCCTGGGTGGGAACCGGCGCCTGGGTAGGTGCAGGACCGCAGGCCAGACTGATGGAAACAACCAGTACCAGCAGCCAGGCAAAGGGTGAATAAGTTTTGGGTTTCATGTTCTTCTCCTTTTGGTAATTTAGGACGATGCTAAAACGAACATTTACAATACGGTTATCAGAGAGATCGATCATTGTTCCAGGTGCAGGCATGATCGATCTCAACCAAAGTGACTAAAAATAGTCTATCATAAAATCAGGCGATTACAATCGATATTGGATTAAGAAAATGAAAGCGAAGCTGAGAAATATTACTCATCGTCAGTTCGGGATAAGAGATTGTTTTGGGTGGCGTAGCCACCTAAAACTCTCTTGTCCCGAATTTTGGGGTTATTCAGTCAGATGAGAGAGAATCTGTTTGGTGCTTTCAAAAGCGAGGGGGGGCAGGGCAGACAAGGGGAAGTACTGGGCCTGGAGAGCATCATCCCCGGCGGATAATTCGCCCGCCTCATACCGGGCAGCATAGACAATCAAAATATCGGCGCCGCGGCTGTGTTCGGCCCGGGCGATCACATCCAGCAGACGGACTGCCCTGACCACCAGCCCGGTTTCTTCCAGGCATTCGCGTTCAGCAGCCCGCTGTGGGTCCTCCCCTGCGTCAACAAAACCGCCGGGCAGGGTCCAGAAGCCCTGGAAGGGTTGGTTCGCCCGCTGAACCAGCAAGACCTGACTTGCCTCTAAAACCAGCGCCACCGCCGCCACTTTGGGGTCGGGAAAGAAAACCCAATCACAAGCCGGGCAGCTTGGGCGCAGACGACCAAAACAGACGGCCTGCACCAGGCCCGTCCCACAGCAAGGGCAAAAACGGATATCATCTGCCCGCATTAAGAGTTCCGGCGAAAGAGGATGACAGCCCAAAGCCCGGCGCCCAGCACCATCAGGAGCAGTGCAGCCTCCACCAGACGCACCCACAGCGGGGTGAAAACGATCTGGTTTGAAGCTGCAGGAGTTTCTGCCGGGAAATATTCCAGCGCGGGCTCGGCGTATGTTTCTAAAGCAGGCTGCGTTTCGGCAGGGTTCAGGGGAGCAAGCGCCAATGTGGTAGTCAGCGTGTCTGTGCCGGTCATGGCGACGGTCGGATCTATGTTCTTGGCAAAGGGAGCGATATCGGCGCCGATTCCCGGCTGGGGCGTAGCAAGGGGATCATCTCCACCGCCCCCGCCCATCCCGGTATTGCCCGGGTCGAATTGAGGCGCCAGCATCGCTACGGCTTCGGTTGCAGCAGCCTGCTCTGCCGCCGCCTGCTGGCCAATTTCAACCATGGAGGTAGCCAGGGCCTGTGCAGCGGGTGATTGGGCCTCTGCCGGTTGGCTGGCAGCGTTGAATGCCAGGCCCGTTGGGGTGAAATAGCCCGAGAAATCGCCTATAAAGAAAACAAATAAAAGCAGGGCTGCCAGGGCAGAGGCGGCGCTGAATGAAAACGCCCCCCACGAAAAAAGTGGGCGCGGGCGGCGCGCCTGAACCATCTCTGGCTTCAGAGTAAAATTGCGCGGCGCCTTGAGGCGGGGCAGGCTGCGCAGCATCTGGCGGGTCTGGCGAAGTTCATCCAGGGCTGTCTGCAGGGCAGGGCTGCCTGCAAGCTGTTCTTCCAGCCGGCGGCGTTCATTTGGCGTCATCTGGGCATCCAGATAAGCCGAAAGATTTTCTAAATCGCGGGAGGAAAGGGGTTTGTTTGTCATAGGTTTTGCGCCATTATTCTTCAGTTATCAGACGAAACTGAGCCGGTAAAAGTTCCCAGACTGCATGTAAACAATCGCGCAAACGCAATCGGGCGCGGGCCAAACGGCTTTTTACGGTGCCGACTGGCTTACCCAACACCTCAGCAGCTTCGCTGTAATCCAAACCCTGCACATCCACCAGAACAACTGCAGCCCGAAATTCATCTGGCAGGCGCTCAAGACATTCACTGATCGCATGGCGCAGTTCTTGCTGTTCCACCTGATCTTCAGGCAGATTGGATGTATCAGCGAGCCATTCCGGCGACTCCATTTCTTCACCGGTATCGTCCAGAGGCTCTAAAGAAGTTGTAGGCCGCCGCTGGCGGCGGCGCAGCTCATCATAGCAGCCGTTTGTCACAATCCGGAGCAGCCAGGCCCGAAACGAGCCCCCTCGAAAGTTCTGGAGGTGATTATAGGCCGAAATAAAGGCGTTTTGGGCGGCGTCATCTGCGGCGGCATCATCAGACAGCATCCGATAGGCCTGGTTGTAAACGGTATCCTGGTAAACCAGAATCAAGTGATTGAATGCATTCAAATCCCCCTGTTGAGCAGCCTGAATGAGCCCCGTTTCGTCCATTGCACGCCTCAATCAATATGCCGCGAGGCAGCCAAAGCAGTGTACATGCCTCGCCAGATGAGCATAGCCAGCGCCCCTGTCCCCGTCAGGACTGCCGCAAAGACGGGAACCACCGGGCTGCCAAGCCAAAAACCACGCAAAACAGCTGCCAGAGGTCCAACCAGCAGCATAGCCCAGGCTACCCGCCAGAGCGCACGATACCCGGCTGGTTGGAGCGGTTTCAGCAAACCCGTTGGGCCAGCCACACACAGCCAGGCGGCAGTCAGCGGCACAAAGGTTGCCAACATGCGCCCCACCCCAACCTCCAGCTCATTGTGTGAGCCAAATCCAATCAGGGTTAAAAGCAACAGGGCCAGAAAATCGCCGCTCCAAAGCAAAACAGCTCGCTGGTTAGAATTTTGCATTTTCATCTGCGTTATTGTATCGCAATTTGACCTAAATGTCCCTTTGAACCAGACGCAACTTTGAAAATCGCTGCCCAGGTGCCGAGAATACATCATCAGGAGCAGCAAAACAGCCATCACTTGCCCTGAAAGCAAAGATTAGAATTCGGACTATCACGATAATTAAGGTATACTTCATATAATTAATCTATCCTCAATCTTACCAGTCTGTTTTGTCGAGACAGCAGACACCTGGAGCAGAATATTGAAACCGCCTTCATCAATCTCATATTACATCAACACAAAAAATGGTATCTAATTTTTTGAATTGGGTGGCTAAGCGCCACTGGTGGTTTATCGGCTTTGTTTTCGTCATTTTCACCCTGATCGAGTACTATGAAAATGTCTGGAAGCAGATGCTGGTGATCCATTTCCTGGAGTCCCTGATGTATTCAACCGCCCTGTTGATCATCGGAGGCTTGATCGATTCATTTCTGCGTCTGGTCGCGGTCCGCTCAAAAATTCTGGCGACTCTTGATCATAAACACAAACTCAGCCAGGAGTTTTCACTGTATTCAGACTGGGCCACCCTGGTTTCACAAATTGTACGCTATCCAGGCAGGATCGCAGGGGTTGAAACCTCAGTCTTGTTTGTCTTGAATACCCTCACAAACGATTTCAGCCTGGCGGCAGCCTGGCCCGAAAGGCCCGACGCCTTGCAGTCTCTCGATCTTTCGGTCCAACGCCTGAATACATGCCTGAAAGAAAATTCCGGACAGCTCTTAACCTTTCAGCGGTGCAAATTCAAACGGACTGAACCAGGCGATCCCCCTGGGCTGCCCACCTTCTACCTGCCGATTAAATATGGCCAGACCCTGCTGGCCATGCTCCAGATCACCTTGAAGCCTGGCGAGCAAATGAGCGCCGAGCAAGAATATATTTTTGCCAATATCGGGGACGAGCTTGCATTCGTTTTACAGGCCGGGCAGGAAAGAAATAAACACCTGGAAATGGTGAAATCAACATCTGCACTGGCCGAACGCCGCCAGGTATCGCAGTATTTACATAACCATCTTGGCCACAAACTCAGCTTCCTGCACTTTAAAATTGATGGCTTGCTGAATCGAGAAAAGATATCGCCCAGATCAGTCACCAAAGACCTGGAGATTATGCGCGGCGTCGCCAGGGAATCGTACGACATCGTACGCGGAACGCTTGAAAACCTGCACCCTGATACAACACCCCATTTGCCAAATCTACTCCTGGAATACGCCCGCAGTTTTTCCAGACGAACCGAAATTGGGATCAACTTTAAAACCAACGGCCAGCCAGCAGAACCGCCGCTCGATACCAAGCGGGCATTATTTTATATCTTTGAAGAAGCATTGAACAACATTGAAAAACACGCCCACGCAAGCAAGGTAGACCTGCTGCTTGAATGGGGTTATAAAACATTTACCCTGACGATAAAAGACGATGGAATTGGCTTCAATCCACAGCAAATAAATCCGGCACAGCATTTTGGGCTGGATATCTTGCGCGAACGGATCGGCAAAGTTAACGGAACGATCAACCTGATCTCATCCGAAAACACAGGCACCACCCTGACCGTCCACGTTCCAATTGAGCCAGCTTTCACGATGGAGGAACAGCAATGACAGACACAAACATTCCACTCAAAGTCCTGATTATTGATGACCAAATATTATTCCGGGATGGGCTGAAAAGCCTGCTGAGCAGCACCCCTGATTTCGAGGTGGTTGGCGGAGCTGGCAGCGTCCACGAAGGGATCAAACTGGCGCTCCAAACCAGTCCGGATCTGATCTTGATGGATTTTTCTCTGCCGGATGGCACCGGGCTGGATGCCACCAGCGCAATTCTGCGGGTTTTGCCAGCCTGCAAAATTGTGTTTCTGACGGTCTACGAAACGCCCGAAAATCTATTTACTGCTCTTCGCATGGGGGCTGCCGGTTATATGCTCAAAGACATCACCAGCAGCGATCTACTTTCCAGTCTGCGGGCATTAAACCGGGGTGAAAAGGCTGTTTCGCGAAAAATGATGAGCGTTGTCATGGATGAGTTTTCACGGATCTACACCAATGGTGAGACATCCACCGATGCAGAGAAGTTACTGACCCGCCTGAGCAAGCGCGAACTGGATGTACTGCGCGAACTGGCAAACGACACATCTAACCTTGAAATTGCCCAAAATCTCTATTTATCCGAAAACACGGTCAAACACCACATTCGGAATATTCTGGATAAGCTCGAAGCAAAAAACCGGCGCGAAGTCATCGCTTTTGCCCGTCAAAATATCATAAAAACCAACCAGACAGCCTGATTCAGGCACAGATCTGCCGGGGTTCAGCCAGACAGGGGCTGTTCAAAAAGGACCTTTTTGAACAGCCCCTGTTTGGATTTAAACCCACCCCAGCCGATAATCTCATAATATTTACCAAATAAAGACCAACCGACTGTTAATACCCAGCTGGCGGCCTTCGCGCAGGCATCCCAGGCCTCATTTTCCTCCAAAATCCCGCAAAAACGCATAATTGAGCCCCTGTTTTAACCGAGCCGTCCCAACCATGCGACGTCTTTTTAATAATTCTCAGATTTGTATTAACACTTTAATAACAAATTACTGATCAAATTGGCTTTTATTTAACACCAGATTGACCTCCAGGGGGGAAGGAATTATTTCAATTTAATTGTAAGATTGAAACAAGATAAATCTGACACAAATAGGTGCAATTCAAATGGGAATTTCTTGTTTTCTAATCATGCCTCAAAACTCGCTGCTAAACCATGCGATTACGAGCATTCTGGTCAATCCAACTTTCAACCTGAAGTTGGCCAACAGCCAGGCAGCCAATGGGGTGGAGTTAATCCGGGAGATTGGGTTGGTTCGCCCGGATGTAATTTTGATTGGAGAAACAATGCCGTTGGAACAGCGAGAAACTCTCTCACACCTTTTGATGAGCTTTCCGGAACTCAAAATCATTGTGATCAGTGAAGAAACAAACTGGCTGCATGTTTTCCATAAGAAAGACTGGCTCATGACCCAGGAAAGCGACCTCTTAGCGCTTGTCTGTTCGTAAGAACGTCATCACCGCCCAGGCCACATCCCTATCCCGTATTGTTTGAAAGGAGTAACCATGATCGCAGATACCGACCAAATTCATAATATACAAGCTCATGAAGCGTATTCTGCCACCACCCCACTGGCTCTTTCGGTAATCGTTCCCACACGCAACGAGGCCGGTAATGTCAGGATGCTGCTGAGCGGCCTGCAAAACGCACTCAGAGAAACAGCACTTGAAGTCATCTTTGTCGACGACTCAACAGATGAAACGCCCAATGTCGTTTTGGAATCAGCAAATCTTTTCCCGGATATGCATGTCCGCCTGATCCACCGTCAGCCGCACGAGCGCACAGGCGGACTGGGCGGAGCAGTGGTAGCCGGGTTGAAAAGCGCCCAGGCCATGTATGCCTGTGTGATGGATGGCGATTTGCAACACCCACCCGAGCTTGTGCCGGTTCTTCTCAAGACTGCCCAGCAAAAAAACGCCGACCTGGTGGTGGCTACCCGGCGGAATGAGCAAAGCAAGGTGACCGGCCTGAACTTCACCCGCGATATGATTTCCCGAGGCCTGGACCTGACCGGACGTGTCTTTTTCCCCAGTGCCCTGCGCAATGTCAGCGACCCTCTGACGGGTTTCTTTCTGGTGAGAGTCAATTCGTTGGACCTGAACAGCCTTCACCCAAAGGGCTTCAAAATCCTGCTCGAAATTCTGGTGCGCCACCCCAGGCTGCAAAAAGCGGAGGTGCCGTTTAACTTTGGCCAGCGTTTCGCCGGGACATCAAAAGCCTCCGCAGTTGAAGCCATCCGCTACCTGAATTTACTCTGGACGCTGCGCTTTGGCGAAAATTCGCTGCGCTTTGCCAGCTTTGCCATCGTTGGGCTAAGCGGCGTGGCCGTCAATGCGCTGATTCTATTCCTGGCAGTCGACATATTGCATATCTTTTATCTGGTTGCAGCCGGTGTGGCTACAGTGGGTTCCACCCTGTGGAACTTTGGTCTGACAGAATTTTGGGTTTATGGTGCAGACAATTACAAACAGGGTCTTGGGAAACGCCTGGGGATGTTCTTCGTCATGAATCTTCTGGCCTATGCGCTCCGGATTCCCCTGATCTATTTCCTGACAACTTCTTTGGGGCTTTATTACCTCGTTTCAAATCTATTTTCTTTAGCTGCTGTGATGGCCCTGCGTTTCCTGCTGGCCGACAACATTATCTGGGCAAAGACCGGCGCCCTAAGACCGGCAAATCATCCTGAAATCCGAACCTGGAGTACTTCTATGAAAAAAATATACAACTACAACATTCATGACATTGTGACCGTCGTTTCGGAAGGCGAACTGCCGGAACTTGAGCCATTCTTCGTAGAGTCAACCATCGAAGAGCCAACCATCCGGGTAAAGGTGGGCATCCCCCGTCCAGAAAAAACCGGTGAAACCGGCCAATATATGCGCTTCAGCGAAATATTTGGTCACCTCGGCTTCGAAGTGGGCATCACCATGAAGGACCAGATCGATGTCGTTGCCTCGCCTGCTCTGAATTTATCGCCGCATGTGCTTTACACCAATGTAGTTGAGCCGCTCTTGCGCTGGACCTTCGTCAAAAAAGGCTATGCCCTGGTGCACGGCGCCACGATTGCCTTTGGCAACAAAGCCTATATGATCACAGCCCGCACCGATACCGGCAAAACCACCACGCTGCTAAAAATCCTGGCCTACCAGCGCCGCAACAGCGACCAGGCTGCCTTTATCTCCGATGACATGACCATCGTCTCGCCGGATGGCATGGCGCTTACCTATCCCAAGCCCTTAACCATCAGCTACCACACGCTGCGGGCTGTCAATTCAGACAACCTCAATTTCTGGGAGAAAATCAGCCTGCCATTCCAGAGCCGAATCCACTCCCGCACCGGGCGCAAGGCAGCTTTCCTGATCAGCAAGACTCATTTGCCGGCAGCCACGATCAACACCTTTGTGCAGATGTTGGTTCCGCCTCCCAAGTATTTTGTCAAGAAGCTGGTTCCCAACGCCAAAATGGCACACAAGGCCGAATTAAACGGTATGTTCATCATCGAACGTGGTTCAGAAGACTCCATCCTGCCAATTGAAAACAAAGAAGCCATGCAGGTGCTGCTGCAAAACTGCGAAGATGCCTATGGCTTCCCACCTTACGAAAGCATTAAGGAGTTTCTCTACTGCCACGAAGGCTATGACCTGCACCACCGCGAACAGGAAATTATCCGTCAGGCCCTGGGCAAACTGCCAGCAACCATCATCCGCTCAAACACAATGTCATGGTGGGCGCAAATCCCCAGCTTCGTGAATAACGAGCAGGTCCTTACAGACTTCTCGCGAGCCTCAAATGTTGAGACAGCGCCGCGTAGCCTCAACCTGAGCCAACCCAGGACGGTCAGCATCCGCTGAGTTAGCCAGGGAGCACAAAAATTCGCCAATTTCCTTCATCCTGGCAGACCTGCCGCCAGGGTGAAGGAAATTGATGGCTATCTGGCGGGTCAAATCGCCGCCAGATAGCAGACAAAATGGATTGGTAATCAGGTAAAGTTATGGAAATAAATCCCGAACATGGAGAAAGAATATTGGAGGGGGCTAAAAAGCAAACCAGAGCGATTAACTTTCGCAGTATATCGTTCTCCCGATCGGCTGTCTCTGAAATTGTGCTGAGCAGGCTGCTGCTTGTGGTTGCCATTTCAGCCGGCTGCTTCTTGCGCATCTGGCAGATCAATGCTATGGGGTACAACACCGATGAGGCAGTCTACGCCGGTCAGGCAGCCGCCATTGCTGGAGTACCCGTATTAAAAGATATTTTCCCTGTCTTCAGGGCGCATCCTTTATTGTTCCAATTTTTGCTCTCGGTGGTTTTTAAAATTCAATTCAGTGACCTTGGCGGCAGATTGCTGTCGGCCGCGGTTGGGATCGGCAGTATCTTTTTGACCTACCAGCTTGGTAAAACGCTGTATGGGCGAATCCCAGGCGCTCTGGCTGCCCTGTTCATTGCTCTGATGCCCTATCACATCATCGTTTCACGCCAGGTTCTGCTGGATGGGCCCATGATGTTTTTCGCCACCCTGACGCTGTATATGCTGGCCCAATTTGGCAAAACAGAACGCGGGGAATGGCTGTATGCAGCTGGCTCGGTCATGGGGCTGTCATTTCTGGCAAAAGAGACCAGCATCATCCTGGTGGGTGCGATTTACACCTTTTTAGCTCTGGCCTCCGAGCTGCGGGTGCGCATCGCTAACCTGCTTCTGGCTACCCTGCTGACGGTGCTGGTGATCTCCCCATTTCCACTCACCCTTTTGGCTGCTGGCGGCTCATCAACCGGCAAGAACTATCTGGTCTGGCAGCTTTTTCGTCGTCCCAACCACGACTGGCCTTTCTATCTACAGTCTGTACCGCCCTCGATCGGGTATCTGGTGATTGCTGCCGCGATCTTGGGGCTGATTTTACTCTGGCACAAACGCTCGTGGCGTGAAAAGCTGCTGCTGGCCTGGATCCTGGTGCCAGTCGTCTTTTTTCAGATCTGGCCGGTGAAAGGTTTTCAATACCTGCTGCCCATCGTCCCACCGTTGGTGGTATTAGCAGGCCGGTTAATCGGCGCCATGCTCGACAAAGCCAGCGAACTGCGCCTTCCGAAAACCGCACTCCGGTTTAGCGTGCCGCCTGCCGCAGGCTGGATCGCGGTTGTGGTAATCTGTTTGGCTCTAACCGCTTCCAGTTGGCAGCGCATCCAACCCGAAATCTCCTCCACATTCCTGGCTGGCACGGGCGGCGTCCCGGGCGGGCGCGAGGCCGGCACCTGGATCAAGCAAAATGTCCCGGTTTATGCCCGAATCATGACCATTGGCCCTTCCATGGCAAATATTGTCCAGTTCTATGGCGAGCATACCGCTTACGGCCTTTCGGTTTCGCCCAACCCACTCCACCGGAACCCCTCCTACCAGCCAATTTTGAACCCGGATATGCAAATCCGGCGGTCAGAACTGCAGTACCTGGTCTGGGATTCCTTCTCCGCCAACCGCTCCCCGTTCTTTGCCGAGAAACTGCTGGCCTATGTCAGCCGGTACAACGGGCGCGCCGTTCACACCGAATCAATTACCGTGCTGGACAGCGCCGGGAATCCGGTCAGCCAGCCTGTAATTATTGTTTATGAGGTACATCCATGATCAAGCGCATTTTATTCACCCTGCTCTGCACAGCCCTGCTCGGGGGAGGTCTTTACCAATCAGCTCGGGCAACCACCGCAGCCGAAGCCCAGGAAACCACGACCCCGATCAAGCATTTCGTGGTTCTGATGCAGGAAAACCACACTTTTGATAACTACTTCGGCACATATCCAGGCGCAGACGGCATCCCGGCCGGCACAAAAATGCCTGTCGACCCAAACGACCCCAGTCTTGGGTATATCGAGCCCTGGCACATTGGCGAAAGCACGATTACCGATTTAAGCCACAGTTCTTCAACCTTCAAAGAACAATTCAACGATGGCAAGATGAATGGATTTGTCTCGGCCTTGAACAGCCGAAATCAGGAAGGCCGCATCGCCATGGGCTTCTATGACGACAGGGACATCCCTTATTATTGGAACCTGGCAGACCGCTATGTGCTTTTCGATCGTTTTTTCAGTTCGGCTACCGATGGCTCCTTTGCCAACCACATGTACTGGGTGGCAGGGCTCCCGCCCAGCGCAGAGCGCGGCCAGGCCCTGGCCGACTCACTGGAGGCCGTGCCAACAATCTTTGACCGGTTGGAAGAAAAAAGTATCTCATGGAAATTTTATGTCCAGAACTACGACCCCACCATCACCTACCGCAACCTGGAGGTTGCCGGTAACCGCGCCTCCCAGGTTGTCTGGGTGCCGCTGTTGAACTTTGACCGCTTCCTGGACGACCCCGAACTCGCCAGCCATATCGTCGACCTTTCGCAATACTATGTAGACCTTGACCAGGGAAACCTGCCGGCTGTAGCCTACATCATCCCTTCCGGCGCCAGCGAACACCCACCCCAAAACCCAAGCAGCGGGCAGCGTTTTGTCAAAAACCTGATCCAGGAGCTGATGCGCTCCAGCGCCTGGAATACATCCGCATTCCTGCTGGTTTACGATGACTGGGGGGGCTGGTATGACCATGTGGCCCCGCCCCAGGTGGACGAGTACGGCTATGGGCCGCGTGTGCCGGGTCTTCTGGTCAGCCCATACGCCCGCTCCGGGTTTATTGACAGCAGCGAACTTGACTTCACTTCAATCCTCAAGTTTATTCAGGAAAACTGGGGTCTCGAACCGCTGGCCGAGCGCGACGCACAGGCCAGGAATTTTCTCACAGCCTTTGATTTCAACCAGCCGCCGCGGTCTCCCGAGTTCTTACCCTTGACCCGTTTTGCAGCAGCCCCGGCCAAAACCGCCCCAACCGGGGTTATTTATACGGCTTATGGTTTGGCCTTGCTGATTTCGACTGGGGTCATTGCAGCGGCATATTTTTCGCCCCGTTGGTCTCGGGCTAAACAGATCAAGGAATCGGCCTGATGAAAAAACAAATCACGTTCCTTGCGCTGATGCTGGGTTTGCTGGCAGGACTGTTATTGACCGGGATCGAGCCTGCCGCAGCCAGTTCAACCCCCGAACTGGATTCAGCCGCCAATTATCTGATCACCCTGGACACCCCACAGCCGGCGGCGTTGGGTGAACCGTTTGTTCTGCAGGGAACGATCCTGTCGAACAATGGCCAACCAGTGGCAGACAGCCCGATCGTTTTCCTGCTGGACGGCATAACCCTTGGGCAGACCCGGTCTGACAGCCGCGGTAGGTTTGAACGAAAATTTAACTCGGAGTTAAAGGCTGGCTATTATTCGATAACAGCCATTCACAAACAGCCAGAGTACAAAATCGATTATTCAGTTTCGAAAACCCTGCAAATTATGCCCGCCGAAGTACGTGTGCAGACCGTGCCGGCCGTTTCGGGCGTGGCATTTGAAATTGACGGGAGCAAGTTCTATTCTGATGAAACAGGTTTGGCGACGATCCAACTGCGCAAAGCCGGCACATATCAATTGAATGTCTTGACCGCCGAATACGACAACCCTTCTCAGCGTGTCGAGTTCGGCCGCTGGCTGGAAGAAGTATATGAACCCTCTCTCGAAATCCAGGTTCCAGAAGACCGTGTCTACCAGGTTGGGCTGGATCTGTTTCACCGGATTGGACAGAGCTTTACCGAGCTGGATGGTGATGCAGTAGATGAAGAACGGATCACCGAATTTATGATCCGCAGCGCCCAGGGCGATGTCTTCGTCTTCCCGGATGGCCAGCCGCGCTGGATCCCGGCCAGCAGGGTTGCTCGAAGGCTGACAGGACTGGAGGAGACCAAACTGTTGTACTCGTTGATCAGTGTCAAGGTGGATGGATCCAATGTGGTCAACCAGTCGCAGCAGCGCTTTTTCACCGAACCAGACGCCACCTGGGAATTCAGCCTGCTGCTGTATTCACTGCGTGTAACCGTAAAAGATGGCCTGCTGGGTTCGCCGATCGGCACATCGATCAATCTTGAATACCCCGATGGGCGGATCGAGAATTTTCCACTCGACGAAAACGGTTCAGTTGAGATCCATACCCTGGCACGCGGCAACTATTATATCGAGCCTGTGGGCGTCAAAGGCATGGTTAACCGCACCCCAGTTGCGCTTTCCCGCAACCAGGATGTCCTTAATAGAGTTTTGACATTTGCAGATCTCGGATTGGTGGGTGCGCTCGGCCTCATCGCAGCGCTCGGTCTGCTGTTGTACGGCCGTCCATGGATCTTACAGGCCGCGCTCCGCAATAAACGCCCCATTGCGTTTGATCTTCACCAAACCAACGAAAAAGCCTGATATCCAATGAGATACAACCGTATGACTGACATAAAAAACACATTTGCCCGGCTGCTTTCAACGCTGGCTGTCTGCATTTTCTTCATTTCTTCACTGCCTCAGACCGCCAGAGCGCAGCAGGCTGCCAGCAGCCCAATCCCAACAATGGCCTATTACTATATCTGGTTCGAAAACACCTCCTGGAATCGGGCCAAAATTGACTACCCTCTGCTCGGCAGATATACCAGCGATGACGAATCCGTTATGCGCCAGCACATCGAATGGGCAAAGTCAGCCGGGCTGGAGGGTTTTATCGTCAGCTGGAAAAGCACCGACCTGCTCAACCAGCGGTTGGAAATGCTGACGGAGCTGGCAGAAGAAAAGAATTTTCACCTTCAGGTCATCTACCAGGGTCTGGATTTCGAGCGCAAACCTCTGCCAGTCGACATTATCGCCAGTGACCTGGATTATTTCATTGAACATTTCGCTCAGCGCAAGGCATTCAGCCTGTTCGACCGCCCAGTGGTTATCCTCTCGGGCACCTGGGAGTTTACACCCCAGGAGGTCAATGAATTGACCCAATACCGCCGCCAGGATCTGCTCATCCTGGCCTCTGAGCGCAACCTGGATGGCTATAACCGCCTGGCGCATGCCGTTGACGGGAATGCATACTACTGGTCCTCTGTCAACCCAGACACTTTTCCGGGTTACCGTGAAAAATTGGTCGAAATGGGCGCGGCGGTTCATCAAAACGGTGGCTTGTGGATTCCACCGGCGGCCCCCGGCTTTGATGCCCGGTTGATCGGAGGCACAACTGTGGTTGAACGCAAGGACGGGGATACATTCCGGGTTCAAATCAACACCGCCCAGTCATCCTCCCCAGATATTTTGGGGATCATCAGTTGGAACGAATTCAGCGAAAATTCTCACATCGAGCCATCTGAGGAGATTGGCGCCAAATACCTGAACATCCTCAGTGAGATCAACCATTTACCGCCTCCGCAGATTGGCGAGTTTGACTCCAGCGAACCAGGAGTCAATTTTTCAGAAATCCTTCCCAATTCGCGTCTGGTAGCAGTCGGCAGCATTTCGATTTTGATTATCGCCGGTTTTGTGATCATCGCCCGCAGACGGACAAAAAACCATCCCGCTCAGCAGGAACAAGGATAAACCCGCTATGTTAATCAAGCTCAGGAAAATATTCTCTGTCCTAACCATCTTGGCGCTGATCGCTCCACTCTTAGGGCAGACGCAGCAGCCAGCCCTGGCCCAGGGCACCATTTGCGCCACCAGTTCACCCGCCTCTGCGGCATACAGCGCAACCGTCTGTTTCACCACACCAGCCGACGGCAGCCTGCTGGCGGGCGAGGCGGCGGTCACTGCAACCGTCAGCGTGGCAGGTACGTCACCCGGGGTTCAGCGAATGGTGTTTAATCTAAACGGAGGTTATATCCTGACAGATTACCAGACGCCCTACACCTTCTCCCTGCCGACCACGAAATGGATGGACGGCAGTTACGTTCTTTCGGTCAGCGCCCTGATGCGGGACGGTTTTGTCACCCAGGCAGCCACCCTCGATGTAACTTTTGGCAACAATATCAACACGCCTCCAACCAATTCAAACCAGTTCATCCCATCCAACGGCAACCCGCCCAGCAGCGGCCAGCCCTTTACTGTCGCGGCAGCCGGGGATGGCGCCAGCGGTGAGCTGAACGCGGTCAAAGTCTCCGACCTGGCAGCGATCCTCAACCCCAACCTGTTTATCTATCTGGGTGATGTGTATGAGAAAGGCACACTAACCGAATTTCACAATTGGTACGGCACCAACACAACCAATTTTGGCCGTTTCAAAACCATCACAAACCCAACCATTGGCAACCACGAATACGAAAACGGCGGCGCCACTGGTTATTTTGACTACTGGAACAATGTGCCCGATTATTACAGCTACGACGCCGGCGGCTGGCATTTCGTCAGCCTGAACTCGAACAGTGCGTTCCAGGCGGTCAACCCCCTCTCGGCACAGTACCAGTGGCTGCAGCAAGACCTGAGCGCCCATGCCCAGATATGCACCATCGTCTACTATCATCATCCCCTATTCAATATTGGCCCCGAAGGATCCACCCAGTCCATGGCCGATATGTGGAGACTAATGGCTCAGTCTGGGGTGGATATTGTCTTGAATGGCCATGACCATACCTACCAGCGCTGGCAGCCACTGGATGGTAATGGCCTGCCCGACCCAAATGGGGTCACCGAATTTGTGGTCGGTGCCAGCGGACACGGACTGCAAACCATCAACACTTCTGACAACCGGGTGGCCTATGCTACAGATGCCAACCCGGCAGCTTTTGGAGTTCTACTGCTGCAGCTAAACCAGGCTGGCGCCAATTTTTCCTATCACAGCACCAATGGGACGGTTCTCGATTCCGGGATCGTTCCCTGTTCGCCCGCCGCCGCCGACACCACGCCTCCCACTGCCCCGAGCAGCCCGTCCGGTTTGGCAGCCAGCCCAACCCGGGTCGACCTGACCTGGAGCGCAGCCAGCGATAATGTTGGGGTAAGCTCGTATTCGGTCTACCGCAATGGAACATTCCTGGTTAGCCTGCCTGCTGCCAGCACCACGTATTCAGATAAAACCGTCCAACCAGACACAACCTACCAGTACACACTGACCGCAGCCGATCTTGCGGGCAGTTCATCTGAGCTCTCGACGCCGGCGGTGGTAACAACCCCGCCAATGCCATCCGTGTTGATCTTCCCGGCCCTGGCAGATACATATGTCAACGCCGGCAGTCCGGCTTCCAATTTTGGCTCAGCCCTGACGCTGCGGCTTGATGGGTCGCCTGACCTGCATGCCTATTTGCGCTTTATGATTGATGGGTTGGTTGGTTACCCAATCAGCCAGGCGCGGCTGTTCGTTTACAGCAACACAACCGTCAGCCAGGGGATCAATCTGCATCCCGTGGCTGACAACACCTGGGGCGAACTGACCACCAATTACAATAATGCCCCAACCATGAACGCAAGTCTGGCAAATTCCGGGCCGGTTACAGCCGGCAGCCCGGTGGCGCTGGATGTCACGAGCCTGATTCAGGGCGAAGGTCTTGTGAGCTTTGGCCTGAGCACTGCCAACATCTCTGGGCTGAGTATGCCCTCGCGCGAATCTGGGGCCAACAGTCCCTATCTCCTGCTTGAAATGCAGATAACCCCACCCGACACCGAGCCCCCCAGCGTCCCAGACGGCCTGACGGCAGCGGCGGTCAGTTATGCCCAAATCGACCTGGGCTGGCTGGCGGCAGTTGACAATTCAGGGGTAAGCGGCTACACCGTTTATCGGGATGGGGCTGCACTTGCCACCCTGCCATCGAGCAGCCTGGCGTATCAGGATTTGACCGTGGCGCCGCTGACAACCTACACGTACACACTCGACGCCTTTGATCGGGCCGGGAATCACTCTGCCCAATCGGCGCCAGTGGTTGGCCGTTCGCTTAATCTGCCCTCGACTCTGTCAATCACTTCCGCAGCAGACACCTATGTCAGCGCAGATTTTCCAACCACCAATTACGGCAGCACCATTACGCTGCGCGCAGACAGCACCCCGGATATTCACAGCTACCTGCGTTTCGATGTGCCAGACCTGAACGGTTACCCGATCCTGCAGGCCCGTTTGCTGATTTTCGCCAACAATAATTCAGCCCTGGGGTTTGACCTGCAGGCTGTGACGGATAACACCTGGGGCGAGCTCACCACCACCTATTCATCCGCCCCTGCCCTGGGTGGGGCGATCGCCTCTTCAGGCCCGCTGACCGCCCTGAGTTGGGTTAGCCTGGACATCAGCCCACAAATCAGCGGACCTGGCAGTTACTCGTTTGGGCTTTCGACCCTCAGCCCAACCGCTATAAGCCTTGCCTCGCGCGAAACAGGAAGTAATGCACCGATCCTGGTAATCGATCTGGAAAATAACCCACCAGATCTGAGTGCGCCATCAACACCAGCCAACCTTAGCGCCGTCGCCTTCAGCGAATCGAGTGTGGGGCTGGCCTGGGACGCCTCAGCAGACAATAAAGCGGTTGCAGGATACACAATCTATCGGGATGGGACCATCCTGACCAGTGTGACGGGCAGCAGCCTTTCTTTTGAAGATATCAACCTGACTCCCTGGACAACGTACCAGTACACAATCGACGCTTTTGACGAGGCAGGTAACCGCTCCAGCCAAAGCACCCCAGTTTCTGTGACTACCCTGGACACCACCCCGCCGAGCGCCCCAACCGGGTTGACAGCGACCCTCAACACCTCGAATCAGGTTGTTCTCAACTGGACTGGCTCCGGTGACAATGTCAGCATCGCCGGTTATTCGATCCTGCGCGGCGGAAGCGTTATCACAACTGTCCTCGGCTCGGCACTGGTCTTCACAGACGCCAGCGTCAGCCAGATGACCGAATACACCTACAGTCTGGCTGCTCTTGACCAGGCAGGCAATCATTCGGAACCCAGCAGCCCGGTTTCAATTCTTATCCCTGACACCTCTGCACCCACCACTCCGGACGGGCTGACCGCCAGTGCGATCGGCTATAATCAGGTCACCCTGACCTGGAACGCGGCGCTGGACAATGTGGCCATAGCCGGTTACAACCTGTATCGGGAAGGCGTTCTGCTAACCACACTCTCGGCCGGAGAATTGGCCTTCAATGATCTGACGGTCAATCCAGGGACGACCTATATTTATACAGTAGATGGGTTCGACCAGGCAGGCAACCACTCAGCCATCAGCAGCCCCGTTTCGGTAAGTCTCCCCAGTCTGCCGACCAGCCTGACCTTCACACCAACCGCCGACGCCTATGTCAGCGCCGCCAGCCCGACCACCAATTACGGCACACGCTCGACGATTCGGGCCGACGCCTCGCCAGATCTGCACGGCTACCTGCGTTTTAACGTTCAGGGCCTGGCAGGTCAGGTGATTTCAAAAGCGCAGCTTCTGTTCTATTCAGCCAATAACAACAGCCAGGGCTTTCGGATTTACTCCGTTGCAGACAATACCTGGGCAGAGTCGACAACCAACTACAACAACGCCCCGGCTTTTGGCAGCCTGATCAAATCATCCGGTGCAATCACAACGGGCAGCTGGTTTACCCTGGATGTTTCAAGCTATGTCAAAAGTGAAGGGCTGTACAATTTTGGCTTCAGCACACCCAGCAACACAGCCTTGAATGTCAACTCGCGCGAGACTGGTTCAACTGCCCCACAACTGATCCTGAGTTTGCGCAGCAATGCGCCCGATACACTGCCACCCACAACCCCTCAAATTGTGAGTGCAGCAGCCAGCAGCCCAATTCAGGTCGATCTGAGCTGGATTGCTGCGAGCGACAATTTTAGTGTGACGGGCTACACCCTTTATCGGAACGGGGCCGTACTGGCAACAGTCTCCGGCCTGAGTGAAACTTACCGTGACACGACCGCCGCCCCCGCGACGGCCTACAGTTACAGCCTGACGGCTTTTGATGCCGCTGGAAATGTCTCGCTCATGTCGGCCTCTGCAGCGGTAACGACCCCTGCCCTGCCTGCCAGCCTGACATTTACACCTGTGGCAGATGCCTATGTCAGCGCCAGCAAAGTCACCTCCAACTACGGCAGACAAAACTCGCTGCGGATGGATGCTTCACCGATCATCCTCAGTTATTTACGCTTTTCTGTTCAGGGGCTGTATGGACAGCCGATTACAAAGGCTTACCTGCTGGTTAACATCAGCGCCGCGACCAGTATTGGGTTCTCAGTTTATGCGGTTGCGGACAACACCTGGGGCGAAACGAGCATCAATTACAGCAACGCTCCGCCTGCAGACAGCCTTCTGGCAAGCTCCGGGCCGGCTGCGGCTGCCGGTTGGATCCGCCTGGATGTGACACCCTACATCAACGGCGAAGGCACTTACAGTTTTAGGGCCGACACAATCAGCGGGACGCTGATCTCGCTTGCAGCGCGCGAAACTGGAGCCACAGCCCCTCAATTAATCCTCGAATTCAGATAAAGCCTGCGGGCTTCTTGTAAGGTAAAAAAATACGGGCTGCCGCCCGTATTTTTTTACCTTACAAGCCTCCTGGACGGCACCTATGGTAAAATCCGAGCGAGGTTTAATATGTCCGGATCAACAAAACGTATCATAATCACCTGCCTGGTGATTTTTATCATCTGCCTTTGCCTGGGAACGGTTGCTGCAGGGGTGGCTGGCTGGTATGCGTACCAGAATGCCCCCCAACTGCTGACCGGAAACCGCTGTGCGGGGATCCCAAACCCGAATCCTGCGCTGGATACTACCGGGCAAATGGACCTGATTGAAAATCAGGTCAGTATTCTGCGCGGCCTGACAGCCAGCAACCCGGTTGACCGCGGCTTTTTGACCAATGAGGAATTGAACCAGAGAGTTCTGACCGATTTCTTCAAAGATTTCACCGATGAAGATGAAATCACTCAGGTACGCGTTCTGGCCGTCCTGGGGTTGCTGGACAAAAACTTCAACCTCAAGAAATTTTATATCGACCTCTACAGTGAACAAATCGCCGGTTTTTACGACCAGGATACCAAAGAGATGGTAGTGATCAATTCCGGCAGTTTTGGCGGATCGCAGCGCATGACCTATGCGCATGAGTACACCCACGTGCTTCAGGACCAGACCTATGACATCCAGAACGGCTTGAATGTCAATGAGGATAGCTGCGAAAAAGACAGCGAACGCTGTGCCGCCATCACCGCCCTGCTTGAAGGGGACGCCTCGCTGACAGAGTCGCGCTGGTTTGGCACCCACGCCACAAAGCAAGACTGTGAAGATGTAACCAATTTTTATCTCACTTTTCAAAGCCCAATGTTTGAAGCGGCTCCAGCTTACATGAAGCAAGACTTCATCTTCCCCTATGTGCAGGGCAAGGATTTTGTCCAATCCCTGTATGATGCCAGCGGTCAGGCGGGGGTTGATGCAGCCTATACCAACCAACCCCAAACCACAGAGCAAATTCTGCACCCGGAACGCTATCCAAACGATAAAGCAGTGACCGTCGAAACCCCCGACCTGACCGGGGCGCTTGGCGCCGGATGGATCGAAATCGACCGCGGTGTGCTGGGTGAATGGTACACCTACCTGGTCCTGGCTTTCGGGTTAAATCCAGAAGCCCAAATCGCTGGCGATGAAGCCCAGCAGGCTGCCGAAGGTTGGGGCGGGGATCAATACGTCGTGTACTATAACGAGACCGAACAGAAAGCGGCCCTGGTCCTAAAGACTACCTGGGATGATCTTTCAGAAGCCAACCAGTTCAGCCAGGCATTCAAGACTTACGCCGGTTTGCGATTTGGAACCCCCACAGCAGAAGGTCAGGCGCGCTGGGAAACAACTGAAGGCCTGACGACTTTTTATCAAAAAGCGGAGACAACCTACTGGCTGATGACTGCCAGCGCGGCTCAGTTGGATGCCGTGCTGCAAGAGATGGAACTGCCCTGATGGCGCTCGATATATCCCGCATTCAGGCCCTGTGTTTTGACCTGGACGGCACCCTCAGTGACACCGACGATCAATTTGTGCTGCGCTTTGCCAGCCTGCTGCGTCCGTTAAGCTTTGTTTTTAAAAGCCGTGACCCCAAACCCTTTGCCCGCAGGCTGGTCATGTTTACAGAGGCCCCCGGCAACTATCTGCTCGGGCTGCCCGACCGGTTAAATTTCGACCAGAATATCGCCCGCTTTGGTGATCTGCTCTATCAAAAAGGCCTGGGAAAACACTCCGAACCTTTTCTGCTCATCCACGGGGTACAGGAAATGTTAGCCGAATTGAGCCAGCACTACCCTTTAAGCGTCGTCAGTGCACGCGGCGAACGGTCTGCCCTGCGCTTTTTGGATCAGTTCCAATTGCGCGGCTATTTTCAGGCCATCGTCTGCGCCCAGACCTGCGCCCACACCAAGCCCTATCCGGACCCAATCTTTTGGGCAGCCCGTCAGATGGGCGCTGCGCCGGAAAACTGCTTGATGATTGGCGACACCACCGTGGACATCCGGGCGGGCAAAGCTGCCGGGACTCAAACGGCGGGAGTGCTGTGCGGTTTTGGCGATCAAGCTGAACTTACCCGGGCCGGCGCTGACCAGATCTTCGCCTCCCCGACAGATTTGCTGCCCCTGTTTCGCTCCCAGTGGGATCAGGCGGCATAGCCCCACCCCCAAAACACCAATAAATTTCTTACAGCGACCTGACGTTATTTTGAGAGAAAGCTGCAAGCTTAATGGGGGATTGATATGGTAAATGCACACTCCTTACCCGGTTTTATGCAATTTTTAACAGGCAATTGCAATATTAAAGACGCCATTTTTACACAATTTTTAACGTATTGGTGAAGGTATTAAGCTATAATATGCCTATGAAAAGGTTGGCACCTCTCGGTATAGGAATATTGGTTCTTGTGCTTTTGTTTGGCTCGTTTCCTGTTTCTGCACAAAATACAGAACCAACTCAGTTTTTCTCCCAAACAGGGCACTGGGTTACGGGGCAATTCCTGACCACCTGGAAAAGCGAAAACAAGGGCTTCCTGCTGTATGGCTTCCCCCTTACTGAACAATTTGTTTCAGATGGGTATATCATCCAATACTTCCAGCGCGCCCGGATGGAACTGCACCCTGAATATCCTGATCAAATTCAGGTTCAAATGTATCCTCTCGGGTCCGAGCTGTGGAAGATGGAGCAAAGCCGTTTTATACCAAGAGAAGATAATATTCTCAACAACTCTGCCTGCACCATGATCGACGGCAGTTCATTTCCAATTTGCTACTCGTTCAAAGATTTCTACAATGAGAACAATGGAACCAACCGCTTTGGCAAACCAATCAGCGGTGTTGGCTATCTGGATGATGTGCTTGTTCAGTATTTTGAAATGGCCCGTTTTGAATGGCGCCCTGAGCTGCCAAGCGGCCAGCAGGTGACCCTGGGTAAAATCGGGCTGCAGTATTTCAACGCCAATGAAGACCAAAGCCTGGGAATGCCACGATTGACCGCCCCAGGTAGTAACATCCCGATTCAGCCGGAAGAACGGCTTTCAGAAAAAATCTTCTTGAACGTCTTCTCCAATTCGGCAACCCTCCAATCCAGCGGAAAACAGCAAGTGTATGTTATCGTCCAGGATGAGAATTACACAGGGCTTGACAACGTGGCCGTCACGCTCTCGATCAAACTTCCCTCTGGACGGCTCATCGAAGATAGCTTGCTTACCAACAAAAAAGGCTTTGCCATGCTGGAGTTTTCTTTCAGCGGGGAAAGTATCGGAACTGCTAAAATCAAAGCCACCGTTATGCTGGATTCTCTGCAGACCAAAAAAACCACCTCAACATTTACGGTTCGCTGATTCGGTTGTTTTCAGCAAGCAGAACAACATAAAGCACCCCGAATTTAATCTTCCGGGGGCTTTATATACAACCGTTCTCCCACCTATCACCTGGGTTGATTACAACCCCGCCCTCTTTCCTCAGGAAAGAGGGGAGAAATTTTCAAAGAGAGGGGGTTTGGACATGCTTTGCACGTCCAAACCCCCTCTCTTTGATTTTTGCCCCCTTCCCGGCGGTGTACTCAACGCTGGGAAGGGGGTGGGGGATGGGCGAGGCTGTGAAAACATGACACCTCCCGAATTTAATGTTCGGGAGGTGTCATGTTTATATGAGATTTTAACGCAGCAAGGATAAACGCTGCTGGTATTCGGCGGCGTTAGGCGGATTTAAGGCCATCAGGGCCATTAGCGCCTCAGCCGCGGCAGATCGATTGCCTGCTTTTTGAAACAGGATACTGGAAGTATCATAAGCCTGTATGGCTTCGGCAGTCCGCCCGGACTGGCGGTAAGCGTCAGCCAAAATCCGGCTGACAATCGGCTGCTCCGGGTGATTTTCTGCAACCTTTTCGATAAAGCGGACCGCCTGAGCCTGCTTTTGATGTTCCAGCAGGTACTTGATGTAATTGTTGATCTCAACGTTCGCCTGGTTGATCTGATTCAAGCGAAAATTCAGCTCGACCAGGGTCAGCCGGGTTTGCTCGTCTTCGGGCTGCAGCAGACGAATTTGCTCACAGGTGCGCAGCGCAGAACGCCAATCCAGGCTCTGCATATCAATATCTGCGATTCGAGATAAAATTTCAGCCCGCTTTGCCTGGTTGAGACTGTTTTCCTGCGCCATCTGCAAGGCCTGGGTGAGGGTTGAGCGCGCCATGGAAAGATCCGCCATCGAATAGTACATATCGGCGATCCGGGCAAATTCAGCCAGGGCTGGCACGATATCCCCTGCGCCGCGCAGCAAATCCACCAGCAGCATCCGGGTTTGCAGGTCCATGGGGGAAATTTCAATCATCTTACGGCAAATGGCAATTGCCCGTTTCAATTCCTTGCGAACCACATAACCGCGCGTCACGGTCATATATTTTTCAAGAGCTGCAGCCGTTTGACCCTGCTTGTAAAGCAAATCACCCATTGCGATGTGCAAAGGCAAATAGAACGGAGCAACACCCACCGCCAGGAAAGCTTCTTCCATGGCTGGATAGTATTTACCCGCCCGGGTCAGCTTCTGAATCCGACTGAGATAATCGACGATTTCGCCGTTCATCCCTTCCATCAACAAATCGGCAACCGGGACGGGTGTACCCTCCGGGTTGACAGGCAGCTGCGAACGGGCGTGGCGGATATTTTCAAGCCAATCCGGGGTCTGGAGCAAGTCGATCATGGATCGGCAAAAATGAGCCAGCGAGCCATCCTGATCGGCGTTGGCCTGGGTCGCCTGGGTTTGTGCTTCGATCAAGGGGATGTACATCTCCGCCAGGCTCTCAGCCTCTTCCGGCAGAACGGCGTGCATATCTGCCACTTTTAAGGCTTCCAGGAGCGCAGCAGATGCCTCTGGAATTCGCTGCAGGTTATAGAAAGTTTTTCCCAGGAGCAGGTTTGCCCCCAGGCCAAGTTCAAAATGGGATGCAGAAAGCTGCAGATTTGGAATTGCCTCTTCCAGCCGCTCAGCCTCAGCCATGAATAAACCGAGGATGAAATAGCCCGCCGGATGCTCCAGCCCGGCCTCCATGGCTCGGCCCAGATCTGCGATCGCCTGAGCATCTTCTTTACGGCTGAGGTAATCGACAACCTGGCTGAGGTAAGCAACAATGCGGGTCACATCAAAATCAGTGCCCTTGCTCTGGGTAACTCCGCCACGCAAAATGGTGCTCATCTCGGTGATGTTATCGCTCCCGCCGGCTTCCATCGTTTCAAATAAAAGCTTTGCCAGCTCGGCAATAGCTTTTTGCCGGGTTAGCTGAATTGGGTCGTAGCGAATTTGTTCTGGCTCGGCTTTAACCTGGGCCGGCTTGGGTCGAAATGCGGAGGGGATTTCGTTATTGGCTGCAGCCGGAGTTGGCAAAGGCAGCGGACGCCCTACCTTGATCAGACTGAGGGCATGGTTTGCCTCAACGCTTTCTGGCAAAAGCTGCAGGGCGTGCATTACAGCCTGGGCTGCTTTTTGTACGTCACCCGCATGCTGCAGCAGGCCGGCCACCATCAGGTAAGCCCGAACCGCTTCGGCTTTCCGGCCTAAACGTTCGTAGAGCATGCCCAGGCGGGAGTGCGCCGCCATATACTGTGGATTTAAAACAAGCACGTGCTGCCAGAGGTCAATACACTTGTTAACCTCTTTGTTTTTCACATAAAGTTCAGCGCTGCGCATATAAGCGTCAATGGCGTTATCCATCCGGCCCAGGCGTTCGAACAGCTCGGCTGCCTTTTCCATCGGAATCGGGTCATCTGGAACAACCCGTGCCGCGCGCTGGTAAAACTGGAGTGCACCTTTGTGATCGCTCAATTCATAAAGAGCGAGAGCCAGGCTGGTCAGGGCTTTGGGGTCGTCAGGGAATTCAAGCAGCGCTTTTTGATAAAAGCCGGCTGCCTTATCCCAGGTTTGGTCCCAGGCAGCAGAATGACCCTGGTTCATTGCTTTATTGAATCGTTCTCTATTTTCAGCCATACCGCTCCTGCAAAGCGCTCATGAGTTTGCCAAGTTTAATGTCTCCATTTTACCCCAGTTTAGGCCGCAGCGTGCTTCGGTGCGCAGGGGAACATCCATCTGGAAAGCGCCTTCCATGGTTTTCTGAACCAGGCGGGCCGCCTGCTGAATCTGTTCATCCGGGCACTCTAACACCAACTCGTCATGGACTTGCAGCAGCACCTGCGCCTGCAAGCCAGCCTGATCGAGAGCGGGTTGAATACGGAGCATGGCGATCTTCATAATGTCGGCTGCAGTACCCTGAATGGGGGCATTGATGGCTTCACGCTCGGCCCGGTTGCGAATATTTTGGTTGCGTTCGGTTTTGAGACCGGGGAAATAACGCCGGCGTCCCAGCAGGGTTTCCACATAACCCTGATCGGCAGCGGTCAGGCGCATCTGGTCCAGATAACTCTTGACCCCGGGAAACTGCTGGAAATAGGCTTCCACAAAATCTTCGGATTCCGCCAGAGTCAGATCGCTGGAGCGGGTCAGCCCGAAGGCGCTCATCCCATAAATCAAACCAAAGTTAATCGCCTTGGCCCGCCGGCGCTGGTCTTTGCTGACCGATTCCAGCGGCAAATTGAAGATTGCCGCCGCAGTGGCAGTGTGAATATCCTGATCGGCCTGAAAAGCCGCCAGCATGGCCTTATCCTGCGCCATGTGAGCCACAATCCGCAGTTCCACCTGCGAATAGTCCACCGAAAGCAGACTGCAGCCAGGGCGGGCAACGAAGGCCTTGCGCACTTCGCGCCCCAGCTCGGTGCGGATCGGAATATTTTGGAGATTGGGGTCAGACGAAGCAATTCGGCCGGTAACCGAACCGGTCTGGTTGTACGAGGTGTGCACCCGCTGGGTCTGGTGGTTGACCTGGAGCGGCAAAGCATCGATATAGGTGGACTTGAGTTTGGCCAGTTCACGGTACTCCAGAACCCAATCCACCACCGGGTGCTTGCCAACCAGGGCCTCCAGCACTTCAGCCGAAGTGGAATAAAAACCACTGGCGGTGCGCTTTGCGCCGGCGGGGGGCGCCAGTTTCAACCGGTCGAAGAGGGCATGCGAGAGCTGCTGCGTGGAATTCAAGTTGAAGTTCTCACCGATGGCCTCATACACCTGGCGTTCCAGGTCTGCCAGACGGGCCGAGAGCGTTTGAGACATCTGGGAGAGAAAAGCCGAATCCAGGGCTATTCCGCGCATTTCCATCTCTGCCAGCACACTGACCAGGGGCATTTCCATCTCATTGAGCAGCTTAACGGCCTGAGCGGATTCCAGCTCGGCCTGCAGCTGGGGGATCAGGCGCAGCACTATCGCTGCATCCGCCGCGGCATACGGCCCAACCTGGGCAATGGGAACATCCTTCATTTCGCGCTGTGTCTTGCCCTTGCCGATCAGCTCCTCAATTTCGGTCATCTTATAGTCCAGCCGCACCCAGGCCAGGTTTTTCAGCCCCAGGTTGTGGCTGGTTGGGTTGACCAGCCATTCGGCGATCATCGTATCAAAGGACAGCGGCGTAACCCGCAAACCACAGCGAGCCAGGACCACAAAATCGTATTTCAGATTATGGCCTACCTTGCCAATCTTAGGGTCGGTTAGCGGGCCGCGCAGGGCGTCCAGCACGACCTGAAGCGGGAGCTGGCGGCTGTCGAGGGTGGGCATGTGCCCAACCGGGATATAGTAGCCCGTTTGGGTGTCCACAGCCAGCGAAATCCCAACCAGCTGAGCGCTCATCTGATCGGTGGAGGTGGTTTCGGTATCAACGGAAATCCGTTCGGCAATTTGCAAACGGGCGACCAGATCCTGTAAAGCCTCAGGCGTGTCGACAATAACTGGCGTGACCGGCTGCGGACCGCCTGCCGCCTGAACAGGTTGGTCTGCCGGCCCGGCGGGCTCGGCCGGGGCGCCAAATAACGCCAGCTGCTGGCCCTTGCCTGCCGGCTGCTGAGGTGCAGCCGATTTTTTACCATACAGCGGGTACAGATTGGTCAGGCGCTGGAGCAGGGTGCGGAATTCCAGCTCACGGAATATGGCCTCAACCTGTTTGGGGTCAAAATGCTCGGTACGCGCCTGCTCTAAATCCAGCGGAACCTGCAGGTCGGTCACAATTTCAGCCAGCTTATGGCTGAGATAGGCCGAATCTTTGCCTTTCTCAAGCTTCATCCGCAAACTCTCCTGGATCTCTGCCAGGTGGGCGTAAATGTTGTCGAGCGTATCGTATTTTTTCAACAACGAAACGGCTGTCTTTTCGCCAATTCCGTTAACCCCAGGGATATTATCCGAGGCATCACCAAGCAGGGATTTATAATCCACGACCTGATCGGGGCGGACACCGATATAGTCCAGCACTTCTGCCGGGCGGTAATCTTTGGCATCCGCAAGGGATTTACCGGGCAAGTTGACCACGATGCGCTCTGTGACAAGCTGGAGCAGGTCGCGGTCGCCGGTGATAATCTTGACCGCCAGTCCGCTGGCTGCCGTCTTGCGGGCGACACTGCCCAGGATATCATCGGCTTCGAAGCCTTCCATTTCCAGGCGCGGAATGTTGAATGCGTCAACAAGCTGGCGAATCCGTTCGATTTGGGTGCGCAAATCATCGGGCATTTTGGCCCGGGTGCCTTTGTACTCGGGAAAAAGCTCATCCCGAAAAGTTTTCCCGGTGTCAAAAGCGACTGCCAGGTATTCTGGGCGGTCCTGTTCCAGAATTTTGAGCAGGACGCTGGTAAAGCCAAAAATACCAGCCGTGGGCTCTCCAGAACGGGTAACAAAAGCGGCCGAGCCGCGGGTTAATGCGAAATAAGTCCGGTAGGCCAAAGCATGGCCATCGATCAGATACAGTACAGGTGGCATGTAATTTTACCTTCGAATAAGCGGTGGCTGCAAACGCGGGTTAATTTGATGCTGGCGGGTTTGTTTAAGAAAATCGCGAATGAGATGATCGGGCGGAGGATTTGCAGAATTAATTAAGAGGTGGCCCGGCGCCCAGAAATCACCCGAGGGGTTTTCGCGGCCCAGGCTGGGGAAATCTTCAAAAATAGTTCTGGAGGTGTACTGGCGAGCGATTCGAATCAGTCTGCCCGGGGGTGTGTTCGCCGAAGCCCGTACGGTCCACAGAACGTGATCCAGATGAATGGAAAGGTGATCAAGGCGCCATCCATACGCCAGACAGAGCTGCGGCAGCATTTCGCCAAGCCTGAAGGCCAGATCGCCCGACAGGTAATGGTTTGGCATCCGGGGCACCAGCATACAGGCATAGAGCAGGTTCTCATAAACCGGTGACAGCCCTTCGGTCTCGACCGGCACGTCTGCCTCAAATGCACCCAGCGGGTCAAAGGATTGTCCAGGACTGGCGGGTCCTCTTTCCGGAGACTGGGCATTAGCCTGGGCGGCAGCCTGGGTAGCTGCCTGGGTCAAAACACGGTGGCCAGCCGGGGCTGTCTCCTGAACAGGTGCAGGCTTCGGGTCTGTCTGGGCTGCAGTGGGAATGAATGCTGAAGTCTGGCGGGGCGCAAATGGGGGAATATTATCCATCAGGGGTAATGCATCGGACGGCAAATTGCCCACAACATCCAACTGGTCAAAAGCAGACAATCCCTGGGGCTCACCAGATTCATGCTGATTGTCATCCGTTTCGCCAAAACTGGCCTGCCCGTCTCCACCTGGCTGCCAGCCCATAGGCGGCCAATCTGCAGGCAGATGATCGTCTGGGCCAGATACAGCAGACTCTAAATCTACGCTGCTCTGCACCGTATCGTGCTGTTCAGCACCGTGCTGCGCACTGGGGGCCGCAGCTTCAAGTCCATCGGGACTTGTCGCCAGCACCCGCGCCAGATGGTTGGCCTGCATCCGGATCATCGAAAATGGGGTGGCAGCATCGTACGCCAGGACAAGCTGGAGACCTTCCGCCAGACCAGTGACATAGACCATCACCTCTTTGCCGCTGGTGGGCAGACGCGAATAGCGCGCCAGGTCCGAGCGGGTATTGCGCTGTGAGGCCGAGAGTGGTTTGGTCTGGCTTGCCCGGTAAGATATGACAATTCTGGTCAGCTCCTGCACCTCGGGCTGGGTCATTTGGCCCGCATAAGCCCAAAGCACGTCTCCGCGCACAATCAGGGCAGCCTGAGCAGAAGATTCAAGCGACAGCCGGGCCAGGTATTGGGCAGCCCGGCTGACATCCTGCAGCCAGGCCGGGGGCTCAGGCTGATTCTTGCGCACAACTCTGACCGCAGAGACGGGGTCGGTTTCTGAAGAGACAACCGGGGTGGGTTTGTTGAGCAATCCGTCTACCACTTCAACCAGTTCGGGCAAATAAAAAGGCTTGGTCAGCAGGCCGGCAGGCTTCAGGCGTTCAACGATTGGGTGGTTAAAGTCGTTGAGCGGCGGCACGAGAATAAACACAGCTTCGGGATAAGCAAACTGAAGCGAAGCTGCCAGGTCTGCGAACTTTTCCAACTGCTCGCCTTCTCCGGTGCCATAATCCATATCCACGATGATCACATCAGCTTTTTCGGGTGTGGTGGTCAGGTTCGCAAATGAAATCAAACTGACGCTGTAACGCCCGGTATCCTCCAGCGTTTGCTGAATAAGGACACCAAAACCCGCTGTATTCGTGATGATCAGAGTTTTTTGTGGCATATATTCAAAGTCTATCACTTTGCTCTGGTATAATCAAGTAGGTTAAAAGCGAGTGGCGTAAAGCTGACCTAAAAACCGTCAGTTCGGGATAAGAGATTTTTGGGTGTTTTATGGGTGGCGTAGCCACCCATAAAACACCCAAAGTAACCTCTTTTCGGACTAACCCGAACTGGCGTTAAAAAGGCATTCCTGCTTTTTGAGGCAGAATTCAAAGTGGAACCGGTGTAAATTACTGATGCATGTTTGAGACCATCCGAAAGCCCAGCGGTTTGTTGCGCGTGATGATTGCCCTGATAATGCTGGTTTCAGCCTTACCGGGAGTGAAAACCGCGCGGGCAGCCGACATCACCGAAGCTGCTGTTACTCGCCAAAAAACGATCACGGTTTCGTACCAGCGCTATCACTGGTGGGTTTTGCGCTGGTCAGACAATTCGCTGCTCTGCGGCCTGACAACCGACCACGAAAACCTGCCGACCGGCAGCGAAATTTATGCTGCCTGCGGTAAAACCACTTATGCCGAATGGTATGCCACCCCAGGCTGCACCCAGGAAGCAAGCTCCTGCATTGGCGTTTACCTGCATCAGGTCGCCACCGAAGCGGCAGAGAAAAGCGTCGTAATTGACCTGCCTGAAGCGCAGGCCTGGTTGAGCCTGGGCAACTGTGGCAACACATCGCCGAATGGGCTGTGTACCCGCACGCCAAGTATTGTCATTAATGGTGAAGAGCCGCTGAACGGCGAACAAATCATTGCTGTGCACGCCATCTGGAATGGCAGGCCCTATTCCTGTGCAGGCAGCAGCTGCGAAATCCCTCTGAGCGCCACCCCCATGCGCGGGGCCAGCATGGATTTCTGGGTTGAATCCAGCTTTGGCGACAGCAGCAAACATTACAGCGCCCTGATCCGGATGGTGGACAGTGGTCTTTCCAACACAGCGGCCAATGCTGGCTGGTATGTGGATGTCCTCAGTTCACAGTGGAAAGGCAAAGCGGCTGCGAGCTGTTCGCAAATCTGGGACACCTTCCCTCCCATTGGCGATTTACCCCCCTGGCTGAGCACCCCTGAAGCACCCTCTCTGCTGGCAAGCGAAGAGCCTTACCAGTACCTGGCAGGCAGACTGATTGCCCAGGGCGTGGTGGACGCCTCAGTCTGCACAGGCGGTGGCTTGCTGGCAAACGGCTATGCTGACGCCTGTGGGCTGGATAAAGCCCGCCAAAAAGTACAAGAATGGCAAAATGCCTTCGATAAAGAAATTCTGAATGCTGCCAACAACACCGGGGTCCCGGGTCAGGTGCTCAAGAATGTCTTTGCTCAGGAAAGTCAATTTTGGCCCGGAGCGTTCAAAGATCCAAAGGAATTTGGGCTTGGGC
>Ga0268298_10000624_pt1 | contig 45019 bp, 33 predicted proteins | sample WWTPWeurt_MetaG_FD_194462 | JGI IMG/M metagenome (GOLD analysis project Ga0268298, IMG submission 194462) | Activated sludge microbial communities from WWTP in Nijmegen, Gelderland, Netherland - WWTP Weurt | ecosystem: Engineered > WWTP > Aerobic digester > Activated sludge | place...
AGACCGGCGGAAGCCGTCTGAGGAGCAGCTCGCGATGACGAAATTGCGGCAAGAATTCGAACAGTTCAAAGAAAGCCTCATCCGCAAAGGCGAAGCCAGAGGCGAAGCCAGAGGCGAAGCCAGAGGCAAAGCCGAAGGCGAAGCCAGAGGCAAAGCGGAAGGCAAAGCGGAAGGCAAAGCTGAGGCGCTGTTGGCGGTGCTGGGGGCGCGAGGGGTTTGTGTGACCGACTTGGTGCGCAAGAACGTGCTTTCGTGCCAAGACCCGGTGAAGCTCGACCGCTGGCTGGTGCAGGCGGCCACCGCTGCGTCGCCGGATGCCGCGATCGAGCTCTCGGTGTAATAGGCCCCAACCGGCGGAAGGCGATGGGCGGTCGCAGCGTCGGGGGGGGGCGCGATGGGGAGCTGGGCGGGCCTGGGCTGTGGGGGGCGACTCGTGTGGTGCGAAAGGTGTCTGCGGCGACCGAGCAGGCATGTTCTTTCGGAAGAAAGGCCTGTGCGGCGACCGAGCAGGCGTTTTTTGAAAGAGCGACGTCTGCGGTCCGCGACCGAGCAGGCATGTTTTGAAAGAGCGACGTCTGCGGTCCGCGACCGAGCAGGCGTTTTTCGCACCGCGCACCAATCGAACCCCGACCGAGCAGGCGTTTTTTGCACCGTGCAAGGGTTTGGCTAAGGCCGAGCAGGCGTTTTTCGCACCGTACATGGGTTTGGCCAAGGCCGAGCAGGCGTGTTCTTTCGGAAGAAAGGCCTGTGCGGCGACCGCAGGAACTGGCCCGCAAGGAAGAAGCCCAAAAAGCCCAGCTCAAAGACAAGGGAAAGGGGCCCGCAATGGGACGGGGCAAGGGGAAGAAGTAGGGTTTGGAGAGTCTGCTCACGGGTCCAGTGGACTTGGAGACCTCTCTTTGCGGGGTTTTTCTGTTTGGGGGAGTCAATCGATCGGAATCGAATCGGAATCGCCGAATGAATTCATCGACCGCGATGAAATCGGCCTGTTGCCGCTGGGGAGATCCTCCACGATTTCGTCTGGACAGTGACCATGTGAGGTTGAAACAGTTTCCGCGAAGGGGTCTTCGGGGCCGGCACGGGGGTTGCTTTGGACATCCTGTGTTCACCACGCTTGAACCAAAAGGAGTCCACCATGCGCAACCAGTCGTTGTCCAAATTTCTCATCATCGGGGCGGTGTGTTGTTCCCTGCATACGGGCTGTGCTTCCCAAGAGGTCAAACCCGGCGTTGATCCCATTGATCAGATTCGGGGTGCGTTGTCTCTGGGTTCGCTGCTGGAAATGAATGGTACGTACGGAGGCAGTTGTTTGCAGCGCAGTGGCTCCTGGAGCGTGGGCGTGGGGGGCTTTTCCAACCTGACAAACTCGGCGCTGTCGGTCATCAAAAACGACACGGCCTGTAGTCTGTCGATGTCGTCGCTGCGGTTTGGCACGGTGCCGTCCAACACGCTGTATTCGCCCGCTTCCGCGATGTCTCTTGGAAGTTCGTATGCAGGCAACGGTTCCGCAATCAAGGACAATCCGGGGAACCCCGTTGCGGTCTACGTGAACGGCCGAATCACCCCCGACTTGAGTTTCTCAAGCAACTTCACCATCCAGCTCGTGTATTCCGATGATCCCAGCCTTGCGACGGGTAGCAAATCGGCCGCCTATGGCATCGCGCAGAGCACAGTGTCTGGCGGAACCGTCACGCCCCCGGACTACACGTTGTCCCTGACCAGCTTGGCCATCGAAGTGGATGCAGGGGACGTGGTTCTTTCGACCAGTGGCACGGGTGATCTGACCGATGTTGTCACGACGGGACAGCTCTATGCGATCACTTCGACCAGCCTTGGGGCGTCACCAACGCTGGCCGAAGTGGATACGGACTTTGCGGGGGCCACGCAGTACGCGATAAGTGGTGCGAACCCAAGCATTCCTGCCGCGCGATTCAACCTGGTGGGCGCGGACCTGACCAGCGGCGTGACACGGAACTTGATCGTCCAAAATCTTCAATCGGGCACGGCTTCGTACCAACGGTTCCTCATCACGTTCAACAAACCGTAACAGACAAGTCCCGATTCTCTCCTCTTCCACGCTCCTCTTTCGTTTCAGATTGCCTCCCCCACCACGTCTCCCATCCCCTTCCTTCCTGATTTCTTGTTGCCACAAGTTCCTGTCTTGGAAATCGACCATCCATCTCTCCTTTTTTTCCCAAACCAGGCACAGCCATCGCGAGTTGCACCCGCCGAAAAGCGGAGCACTGCGCTTGCGCGAAAAGGGGTGGGAGACAAAGAAGGAGACAGAGAAGGAGACAGAGTTCGCAGGAAGGATGAAGGTGAGGAAGGCAGGAGGGGAGCAGGAGAGAGAGGGGGGGAAAGGAGCGGGGGCTACGGGTTGAACGTGACGCGGAAGACTTGGTAGGCGCGTGTGCCGCTGATCGTGTGAGCGATCACGATGCTGCGATGGGGTGCCGCAGTCAGATCAAGACCCACCAAGTTCAGGGCCGCTGCTGGGACGGTCGGGTTGGCACCGACGATATCCGTCGGCGTGCCCGCCACAAACACCGCATCAAGTTCCGCAAAGCTCGGGGCCCCTGTCAGTGTATCCATGTCCACCACGTACTGGCTGCCCGGAACCAAACCATCGGTCAGTTGGATCACACCACCGGCGGCTTGCACGATGTTGCTCGCGTTCTGTTGAACGACAAGACCGGTCAGATCCAGCACGTAATCGGACGGCGGAACGGCGCTGGCCGTTGCGGAGCTGTTCTGGACGGAGTACGTCGCCGATTTGGACGCGGACACCATCGAGGAATCATCCGAATACACCATGTCGATGTTGAAATCGGTCGAGAAGGTCAAATCGGGCTGGATGCGGAAGTTTCCATAGAATTCGACTGGCCCGACGCCGCCAATCGAAAACGCCAACCCTTGGTTGACAAACGAAGCCCCCAACGTCAGTGGCGCAGCCATTTCATAGCTGGTCGGGAACAGAGGGGAACCGGCCAAAATCGCAGTGATCGACAACGTGCAACTGAGGTTGTCTTTGATGACCGAAAGAGGCGGATTGGTTTGCGAATAGCCATTCAGGCCGATTTCCCAAACGCCGCTACGATCCAAGCACGAAGCTCCATACGTACCTTGAATGGAGAGCAGGGAAGCGGGAGACAGCGCATTTGGAGTTTTGCTGACAACGGTCACTTTTGGTTTGACTGTTGCTTGTTGCTGAGCGTCACAACCGAAAAAAGCGATAGCGGCAAACGCGAATGCTTTGGTGAACGAAACGTGCTTGAATTGGGTGTTGGTGAACATGGGGGGCTCCTTCCTGTGTGCTGGGTTGTGTTGGATAACAATCGTTGTCGAATCGAAACTCTTCAACGCTGACAAACCAGAAACAAAGCAAAGCCGGTGCCAAGTTGTTCTGGTGCAGGAAAAAGAGCATGTTCCGACGCTGAGGATTTTGGGCGGTGGGATTTGAGGGGATTTTTGCGGGAATTGTTCGGGAGGGGTCAGCGTTTGCGATCGGAATCGGATGTAACGGAATAGACAAGTGGTGGCGATTGCGTGGCAGAGGATGGTTTCAGGCGTGGCACCGCTCTTGCTTCAATAAAAAATGTGACCCAAAATGAAAAGGAAAAAACCATGGACCCAGAACATGCAAAACACGATCAAAAGATGATCCAACTCCCTCGTCCATTGCGTGGAATCACTCGTTTTGCCGGAAGCATGCTGACGGTCGATATCACTGAAGCGTGCCACCGGTGTATCTATGTATCGAGTCGTTGTCCTATCCCGATTGGTTCAGTGGGAGGCCTGGTTTTGACGTTGCCCGGCAGCAGTGAACAGGTGGGTCTGTGCGTGGTGACGAATTTTCTGGAACAGCACCAAAATGGGTTCGGGGTCGGGGCCTATGTCTCGGCGCTGACCACGGCGGGCCGCGTCTACTGGAGGCGGTATTGTGAACAACTGAGAAACGAGAACACCTGTCGGCACGCGCAGGCGATGAGACCGCAAGGTCCGTGTCGTGTGCTCAGTTTTGAGGGTGCAGTGTCGTCCTCGATGAAGACGTTGTTGCAAGAGCAAGGAGTCGAGGTCGCGGAGTTCTGTGGACAAGCGGATCTGCTTCGGATGACCTTCAAGCAGTACACACAGATTCTGCTGGCAGATTGCGAACCCCGATGTTTGCAAAGACTGGAGCGATGCCTGGACTCATTTGAACGAGCGGAGCGTCCGAACCTGATTCTGTTGTCGCGTGAGGTGGAGTACTGCGAAGCGATCGATGTCGATTGGACGACGCAAGCCAGCCGGGTGCTGCACGTTCCTTGCAGCCGCGAAATCCTGGTGCAGCGCCTGCTGCGGATGTTGTGGGCACAGTCCGTGACCGCACCGCAAGCGCCCATGTCGTTGCGTCAGATCGAGCGGATGGAGGACTCGATGGATACCTGTGCAGCACAAATCGACTTTCGCATCGAGCCGCGCCCCGCACTCCAACATCGGTTTGCGCAACTGGAGCAGGTGCCCCCCGGAGAAACCGCGCAGTTTGTGCTCGCGCCGGTCCGGGCCGGTCTTTTGAAGATGTACTTGCGTCAACTGTGGGCGAGGGTGCGGCGTACCGTGCGCCTCCCTGTTCGCGATACTTCCTCTCGCCAAACGGAACTCGCACGCACCGGATGATCGTGCCTCCTCCTCCGCGCTCCCTGCCGCTCTTTGGCGTCCTTCCAGGTCGGTGGCCCTGTCACGAGCCGCTTTGACGGTGCAGGAACTCTCCCGAACGCTCGGCCACCAACTGGTGTTCTTCGGGAGACAGGAACGAGGCGAAACACTCCTGCACAAGGGGTCTCGCAAAACGATATTCCTGGCACCCCGGATACTGGCTATCGGGCTGCCGAATGATCCATTCCTGCTCACAAAGAACGTTCAGCATCTGTGCAACCCGTTCGGAGGACCGCGTTTCCAAAAGGACTCTGCGCACCGCTTCATCCCAAAAGACGACGCCGATGGTGCTGGCTGCCCGCAAGACCAGTCGTGGGTCCTTGGGAAGATGGAGCGCGTCGATGCGGATCGGTATGGCAATCGAACGCGGAAATGGATCTCGGTTTCGATCGAGCATCCAAAGCACAAGTTCACACACGTCTTTCGGATGACCTTGGCTTAGGAAACCGATCCGGTGGGTTTGCTGGGGGGACAGTTGGCCTTCTGAAAACTCAAGGACCAGCTCCTCGGTGGTCCCGAGATCGAGGGGAGCAAGCGAAAGGGTCTGTTTGGGGGAATGCGACCACAGGGAAGGAAAGCGAGCAGACAACGACAGGTCGGAAGCGGAAACCACAAAGATGGGTCGATCGGCCAAGTCGGCCAGGGCTCGTTCGAGGATCTGCATCGACGCTGCATCGGCAAACTGCACATCATCCAAAACAAACAAAACGGGACCCGCTTCGGACTCTGCGCTCAAGAAACAAACAAAGGCTGCGGACAGTTCGTCCAGGTATTCGGCAGTGGGCGCTTGGGCCGTTGCCGCAGCAGACGAAGGCGACAGAAGCCCACACAGGGCATACAAAGGGGCAAACAGTCGCGAAGCATCCAGGGGTCTGCTGTTCAAGCGGAGTCGCTTGTACGGAAGCTCTTTCAGATCAGACAGGCCCGTGGTCTGTGTGGGTCCGCCCAGGCTTCGGACTGCATTTGCGAGCATGGGGGTCGGATGTTCCGTTGGAAAAGGCGTACCGCGCGCGGACAAGATGGTCCAGGCTTTGTGTGCGACGTTGACTTGGGCCAGAAACTCGGCCAGGAGGCGGCTTTTGCCGATGCCGCTATTGCCCATCACCTCGATGACGCGCGCGGAAGATTCCTTCTGGCCGTTTCGTAGGGTTTCCAGCAGAAACGACAGTTCGTTGTCCCGTCCAAGCATCCGTTTGGGGATAAGCGCGGCCTTGTGGACACGAGCCTGTTCCTCCTGTTCGCAGCACACACGAAACAGACGCGAGTGGACTCGTTCTGTATCGAACATCGAGCCGAGCAGGGAGGTGACTCCGTAACCCAAAAACAGACCGTGCAGGTTTGAGTGCCAGGTGAGCTGTCTTTTCCCGCCCTGGCGATGGACGCGAACAAGTAGAACGCACGTTCTAGCCGGTCTCCGAGCGCCGCGTCGCCGCTTTTCTCGGACTCCGAGGTTCCGACCACCACGGTTCTATGCGGGTACAAGTTTTGCGCGTCTTTGAGGTACGCAATCAATTTCGGCAGTTGTCTTGCGGTGGATGCAGTAAGTGGAAAATTCGCGACGACGGTTTTGTCGTAAAGCTGTTCCACGTGGATGCCCAATCGACTGAGGTCACAGGCCAATTCCTGCTGACCCGCGAGGAACATCGGATCGGGTTCCAAGTCATCGAGGGTTTGGTAAGACATGATCTGTGTTGGATGCTGGCTGGACACCACAAAACCCCAAAGGGGGTATTCCTCTCGGAACAGAAGGGGGGAAGGCGCTTGTGGTCTGGGAACCGAAACAGAGGCCGAGCCAGACGCAGTTTCTGTTGCAGGGCCGCTGGCAGGGCCGCTGGCACTTGCGCGACGAAGCGCATCAAGCTCGGCACAAAGTTGTGCTCCGTTTGCAGGCCGCAGTCGGGAGTCTTTGCTGAGCATCCGGGCGATCAGCTCGGAAAGACCCTCTGGAACGCCGGGGCGTAAGGTGTGTACGGGCGGGACTTCTCGAAACAGAATCTGTGCCAAAAGCGCCGAAAGATGCCTGGCGAAGAACGTGGGCTTGCCGGTCAAACATTCATGCACGATGCAACCCAGGGAAAATAGATCGGCGCGGGGGTCTATGTCGCGGATTCCTTTGGCTTGTTCGGGGGACATGTAACCAGGGGTTCCCACCAGCGCGCCATCGGCAGTGATGAGGAGCCCGTGTTCCTGGTTGAGTGCGACGCCGAAGTCGATGATCACGAGGTTTTCGACTTTCTTGTCGCGCAAAAACAAATTGCTCGGCTTGATGTCGCGGTGAATGATGTTGCGGCCGTGCGTGACCGACAGACCCTCTGCGACACCCCGGAAAAGGCTCATGACTTCGCCGAAAGCCAAGGGTTCCCTGCGCAGCCGTTGCGCAAGATTTTCGCCTTCCATCCACTCCATGGCGAGATAGGGCTCGCCCTGCGCAGTCACACCGTGACCGACGTAGGGCACGATCCTGAGATGACACAACTCGGCCAGGATTTTTGCTTCCTGCAAAAGCCGGGTGGTTTCTTGTCCATGGATCGTGCGCCTGTGCAGCACTTTGAGCGCCACCGTGCGGCCCGTGGTTCGGTCTTCTGCCCGGTGAATGGTCGCGCTGCCCCCGCGCTCGACTTGCCCGGCCACCACAAACCGCCCATCAAAGATGGTTCCAGCAGCAAGAACACCGTGAATATGTTTTTTCGGAGCCATGAAACCACTTCGCGTGGATGGTTGGTATTTGTTTACTTACAGGCCGATTGTACAAAACCGGACTGTGCGAAGTGAAGAAAGTTTTGCCGCCGCAAACCCAGGTTGTGGCAGGTGAGGGGGGTTATGGGTTTTTCTTGTGGAACCGCTCCAGATAGCGTGCGAGATGCGACTTCACGGTGCTTCCGTCCGCAATCAGGAGTTTCCGTGCGAGCTCAGAATAGTTGGTGGATTTGGAGAGTTCGGGGGCCGTTTGGAGCTGGCAGGCGTGCGCCACGAAGACGGGCTTTACGTACTTTTCCAGGAATTGGTGCAGCTGCGCCCAGTTTTGGGGTGCCTCGCTGTGATCATCCAAAAAGGCGGCCATGGCTTGCTCAAAGATGGTGGACCAGTCTGTTTGGGGCTCTTTGGCTGAGGTGACGAGCCGAGGGTAGTTGCCCGTCCGGCGTTCCTTCCGATCAACGGGTTTGCGTCCCTCGGTCAGCGCCGCTGCGCACACAGGCACATCGATCGTTCCTCGTCCAGCATTCACAGGAAGCCTGTCGACAAAATTCTCAAGGTCGCGGAAGTTGCCCGGCAGTGGGTCGCTGAGCAGGAATTGGACGGCATCTTTGGTCAGGGCATCGAGCACGCGAACCTGTCCGCCTCGGATGGTTCGTGCGCGAAAGAACGCCAGGACATCGAGCGGACGTTGGCACAAAGGGGGAATGCGAACCACTTTCACCCCCAGCCGGTACCACAAATCGTCCCGGAATCGCCCATGGCGGTACTCGGGATCGTCCAGCGGAGTGTTCGTTGCGCAGACCACCTGAACGGTTGCATGACGTACAACAGAGTCCCCCAATCGCTGGTATTCCCCGCGCGTGTCCAAAAAGCGCAACAGGGCTTTCTGTACTTCGCGGTCCATGTCTCCAATTTCGTCGAGAAACAGCGTTCCGTCGTTCGCAGATTCGATCACCCCCACCACATCGTTGTTGGCCCCCGTAAACGAGCCGCGCTTGGCACCAAAAAGCTGCGCGTACAAAAGACCTTCTTTCAGGAGGGCACAATTCACGGAAACATAGGGACCGCGGTGCGCACGGGAATGTCGATGGTAACAGCGCGCCATCCGTTCCTTGCCGGCGCCCGTGGGGCCAAGGAGCATTGCCCGGACACCGTACGCGGCAGCATCGCTGAGCTCCCGGTGCGCGATCCGCATGACGGGGGACGCGAGCACGAAGTCATCGTCGTGTCCTTGAAGCTGCTCGAAACGGATGTTCTGCTCTGAAATGTAGGTGTTGATCCGCTCGCGGATTTGTTGCCACGAGATGTCCAGCGTAAAACCCATCATCGGGGTCAACGACAGCCGGGACCCATCCGCGAGCAGGGTCGTGTCTTCGTTGTCGCGAAAGGGGGGATGCAGTTGGACTGTGGCTTGGGCTGCGGTTCCGATGCTTCGCAACCAGTCATTGATGGACCGACAAACTGCACCCGCAAAATCTTCGGGATTCACCCATTCCGGTGCCTGCATGTCGTGGGAAAGGGGTACCTCTGTTCCTGCCATGGCCAGTCGGAACGCAAGGTGGTCGGGGGTCTGGAAACGGGCAGGCGCATCCGATGGAAGCTTGACCCAACTTCCATTCTTGCTGCGCAAATCGAGCACCCTGGTTTCTTTTCCCGCATTCCAAACGACCAGATGGTTGCTGGACACGCGGTCGTCCAGGATCGTCACCGGAACCAGCTCGACGCCTTGCAACGTCGCCGCAATGTCGGGTTTGAGCTTGCTTGCGTTTGGAGCGCGGCCCACCAAAAGGGCCTGTCCTGTGGAGATTTCAAGGAACAGCGGCGCATGGTCCGAAACACTCACCTCAACCGAGAGTGTTCCGGACGGTTCCGAGGGTTTCATGGTCAAGAACTCCGTCTGGGGAAGACCGTCTCCTTGCACAGCAAGACGCCGGACAAGCGTCGCATGTTTCGTCGAAAATGTCAGCGGGTTCAGGCTTTGGATGGACTCGGGCTCACGCTCACGCTGGGTTTAGTGTGGTCCGGTGCGACTGGCGCGATGGGGGGTCAGCTTTTTCGGAGGGTGGCGCAGAGGTCGGGGGTGATGCGTTTGCGGAGTTCCTCGGTTTGATCCATGCGTTCGAGGGCTCGGCGAAGGGCGCGTTCGGCCCCGGCGGGGCGGTGGGTCTCGAAAAAGTGCAGCAGGTCCTCCCGGTTTTGGCCGGGCAGGCGGCCCAGCGCCTCGATGACGCGGGAAATGCCGAGCTCGCCGAAACGCTCGCAGAGGGTGTCCCAATGCTGTTTCAGAAACTCCCACGCGACCAACTGGGAATGACGGAAGGACAAAAGCTGGGTGAACACAGACGAAATGGATTCTTGCGGAATCACGCCCTGGGCCATGAGTTCCAGCGTCCGTTCGGGCAAGCCGGGGCGACGGAAATGCGACAGGGTATGCAAGTATCGCGCGACCTCTTGGGGAGGCCGCCCAGCGGCTTTGCGCTTTTGGAACGTGTCTATCCATCGGTCAAAGCGCGCTTCATCACCAAATTTCGCCGCGACCGCAACGAGTGTTCCGGCCAGATTGGCGTCCACGGCGCAGGGATCGGCAAGTTCGGCTTGCGCCAGGATTTCGGCCTCGGAAATGACCTGGGGCACGCGCGACAGAGAAGCCAGGGTCGAAATGCAAATGACGCGGCGCTGCATGTCGTGTTGGGTTTCGTTTGGGCGCGGGGCAAAACCCAGCTCTTCTAGATGGGGCGAAAACCGCTTTTGGGACAGTACACGCAGCTTCGTGCGCGCCTCTTTGTCGCCCGAGTCTTTGACGAGCAGGTCGAGCACGTCGAGCCGCTCGGCGACGACACGCAACACGCTGTGGTGCTTCGATTCACTGGCCGCCCACAAGACTCCGAGAAAGTCGTGGATCGAGCGGGTGGCATTGCGCACCATCGCCCAGGAATCCTCGACGAGGCCGACCAGTTCGACGGGAGAAAGCACCGTTGTCGCGACCGGCAGAAGCTGCGCGAGGGTGTTTTCGGAAAACCGCTGCCGAAAGAAGCCGATTTCGTCCTGGTTGGCGTACACAAAACGAACATGTCCCGACGCGGGGAGCGGCACGGTTTTTTCGGGCACGTCGAACACAAAGCGATGCGTCTTTTCGCCTTCGTCGTCGGCGTAACGCACGGTCATGGGAATGCACCAGACCGAATCGCTTTTTTTGCTGCTCTTGTCTGAAAAAAAACGCTGTTGGGACAGGTGCAACGCAGGGCCTTGGGACGGGTCTTGTGGGGACGCGACCAGCTCGACATCGACGACCGGGAAACCAGGCTGAGAAACCCAGCTTTCCATCAGCCGCTCGACCGGCTGGCCGCTTTGTTGCTCCAGCGCCCGCCACAGGTCTTTGCCCTGCGCATTTCCGTACTGAAATTCCTTCATATAGGTGCGCAGCGCATCGCGGAAATGGCTTTCGCCCAGGAAGTGTTCGAGCATCCGCATCACGGCGCAGCCCTTTTGATACGTGATGGAGTCGAACATCTCGATGGCTTGGTCGGGGGTCTCGACGGGTGTGAAAATGGGGTGGGTGCTGTACAGGGCATCGTCGAACAGGACGCGGGCCTTGTCCTCGATGAAGTCGTTCCAGACTTCGTATTCGGGGCACAGCGTGTGGACGACCTTGTGCGCCATCCATTCGGCAAACGCCTCGTTGAGCCACAAATCGTCCCACCACTTCATGGTGACGACGTTGCCAAACCACATGTGCGCCATTTCGTGGGCGATGATGAGGGCGATGGTCTTTTCCTGTCGCCACGAGGCGCTGCCCGCACTCATGAGGAGCAGGTTTTGCCGAAACAAAACGAGGCCGATGTTTTCCATCGCGCCCGCGTCGAACCCAGGCACGGCGACCTGATCGTACTTGCCAAACGGATAGGGGAAGTCGAAGTACTGCTCAAACCAGGGCAGAAGGCGCTCTGTGATGCCTTGGGCAAACTGGGTTTGGGAGGCCTTACCCGACGGCGCATAGACACGCATCGGAATGTCGCGAAGGTGCCGGGCGGGCTCGCTGTCCAAATCGCCAACGACGATGGCGGCCAGGTAAGACGACACCGGTTTGGTTTCGGCAAACTCGTACACCTGTTGGCTGGGTTCCAGCCGATGGTTTGCAAGCACACCGCTTGTCAGCGCGACGACCCCGGACCCGGTGCGAATGGTAAAGCGGAGAGTCGCCTTGAAGGCCGGTTCATCAAAACAGGGGAAAATGGCCCTGGCTTCGGTGGCCTCGCATTGGGAACACACGGCGCTGTGCGTGCCGTCGGTCGCCAAATACAAACCGCGCATGCCGTGCGACAAACGCCCCGAAAAAGAAAGCTCGGCCTTGGCGCGGCCCACAGGCAGCGTTTTGCCCAAAAGGAGGGACACGGTTTCTTGCTCGGCTTGGTAGGTGATGAGGGCGCTGTCGGTTTCGCCGAACAGGGGGCTTGCGCAGGCGCGCGTGACCTCGAGGTCGCGGGCGTGGAGCACGATGGTATCGGTCGGTGCCATCAGCTCCAGCTCGATCGAGACGGTGCCGGAAAATTCGGCGCGGCTCGGGTCGCAGCTCAGGTCGATGTGATAGGAAAGGGGTCGGATATGGGTCGGGAGACGGTACGAGCGCGTGGTCATGAGTTTTGTGACGATACCGCAGCTTGAAGCCAGGCTTTCGAGAATTTTGGGCCGGTGTTGCTTCTTTTGGGGCGACGCTTGTGTTTCTTTGGTCTGCGCGGTACGTGTCTTGGTCGTTTCTCGGGTCCGTTTGCCGTTCTGAGCCGGCAAAGAGGTTTTCGTCTCGTGTCGAGTTCCCAACATACGGTTTTGGCGTGGATGAGTACGCGCAGGCGTCCTCGTTTGCCGCTGCTGCTTTTGGGGATTGCCGTGTGTTGCGCGTTGTGGCTGCTGTTTGCGGCGCACCGTCTGGACTACGTGGCCGACGATGCGTTCATTTTGTTTCGGCATGTGCTGCAACACAGCCGAGGCCTGGGAATGATGTTCGATCCGGGGCATCCGGTGCAGGCGCACAGCTCGGTGGCGTGGGCGTATCTGCTGAGGCTGGGCGTGCTTGTCGGCTTTTCCATTGAAGATTCGGCGCGTTTTTTAGGCCCGCTGTTTGCGGTGTTTGCTGTGCTGTCGTTCACTGTGCTGTTGTGGAGCAAGCTCAACATGCGGCGGCTCCTGATTGCGCTGCTCTGTTTTGTGTCGTTTCCGCCGCTTGTGTTGTGGGCGAGTGGCGGGCTTGAGACACCGCTGGCGCTGTGGCTGGCTCTGTTTTTCGTCAACCTCGTCGGGCACGGTTGCGAAGCGGACACGCCGGAACAGACCGAAAGGGAACGCTTCAAAAGATGGATGGGAGCGGTTCTTGTGGGTGTTGTGAGTCCGTTTGTCCGGCTCGATTTGCCGTTGCAGCTTCTGTGCGGCCTGTTGTGTCTGTTTGTGTTTTTGCCGCGCACCCGAAAACAACTTCCCGTCGTGTTTTTGGCGTTCGCGCTGGGCATCGCCGCGCATGTGGCGGTACACCGGATGACGTATGGTGCCGCGCTGGCCGTGCCGGTCGCGACCAAGTTCCGAATCGAGCCCCGCAACCTGCTGCGCTATGGCCGGTATGTGTTGCAGGATGCTCCGCAACTGGTGCCGCTGGGGGTGCTTTTGCTGCACTTGCTTTGGAAAAACGGAAGACAGGTGGTGCGGCAAGATCCGGTGGTTCTTCTTTCGCTGGGGGTCGGGGCTGCGGCAGTGTTGGAAGCCGCGCTGCTCGGTGGAGACGAACTTTCGCGCGGTCGTTTTTTGATGTTTCCGTTTGCGTTCGGGCTGCTCGCGGTCTTTCGGCTTCTGCAAGGCACGCGGTTTCCCAAAGGAAAGCGGTACGGAATCCTGCTGTCTCTGTTTCTTTTGTCGGCGGCGCAAACCGGTTGGGCGCTGTCGAAAGAGGGCGACCAGCCGTGCAGCACGTTTCGGCGGGCGGCGGGCGTGTGGCTGTCGGAACACACCACGCCGGATTTTTCGATCGCGGTCGCCCCGGCTGGATACATTCCTTTCTTTGCGGATCGCAGCACGGTGGATTTGATGGGTCTTGCGCATCCGAAAATCGGTCGTTTGACGGTGGAGCGGGGTTCGGAAGCCTGGGGAGAAGCAGCAACGGAAATCGCGATCGCCGAGAACGTCTGTGCGGTGCTCTTGGTCGTGTGCGATTCCCCGATTGTGGACCCGCGAGAGCATTGTGAACACAAAACCCTTCGCGGCATCGTGGCCGCGCTGCGCAGGCATCCCGAATATCAGCACGTCTCGGTCGGACTTGAGATCGGGAAACCGCTGCGGTTTGCGGTGTCTTCTGCGTGTCTTGGCCGCATCAAACTCCCCAAACGCCTTTTGTAAAACGCCGGTTGCAAACGGTTGCAGAAGGGGTGTTGGGTCGTCGCCCCTTTTTGCAACCGGTTGCGATAGGATGCGGCGGTTTCTGCGGAAAACAAAGGAATCGAGCGCATGAAGGTTTCTGTTCGTTATTTTGCGTTGCTCAAAGAACGGCTTGGCAAAGATCGGGAGACGGTCGAGCTGCCGGACGGGGCCAGCGTGTCCGAGCTGCTGTCGCGTTTGTCCGAACGGCAGCCTTTTGTCGCCGCCAGCCGCAAGGCAGTTCAGGTGGCGGTCAATCAGGAATTTATGCCCGAGACCACGGTGCTCGCCGATGGGGATGAGGTCGCGCTCATTCCTCCCGTTGCGGGGGGCGCACCGCATGTGCGGCTTTCCCAAACCCCCCTTGACCCAGCCGAAGTGTTTTCTGCCGTCGCTGCGCCTGGACAGGGGGGCATCGTGATGTTTGTGGGAATCGTGCGGGATCACAACGAGGGGAAGGAAGTCGTCCGGCTGGACTACGAAGCGTACGACGACATGGCGCTGAAAAAAATGGCGGACCTGGCGGCTCGGATCGAAGGCGAACACGCGGGTGCCAAAGTGGCGATGGTTCATCGGGTCGGGAGTCTGTCCGTGGGGGACGCTGCCGTCGTCTTGGCTGCGTCCGCTCCGCATCGCCCCGAAGCGTTTGCCGCGTGCCGCGCGGCGATCGAGGCACTGAAACACGAAGTCCCGATCTGGAAGAAGGAATTTTCCAAAGACGGCGCAACCTGGCTCGGTTTCCCGAACGACGATCCGAAAGCGTCAAACAAAGGTTGAACGGCTCTGTCAAGGGGGGCCTTTGGCGTTCAAAGGGGTGGCCCTTGGCCTGGTCGAAGACCCGGATCGGCAGGGGCAAAGCATGCGTTTGGCCTTCGAGGGCCCCTTTTTTTGGCTGTTCCGCATCAAACCTGAGCCGGGGCGAGGCCAACCCCCGGCACTGGAGCAGTCCACCTTCGGCAGGCGCACAGCGTCCCCTTGGCCTGCCTGGGCCAAAACCTTTGGCCTGGTCAGGCCAAAGCGATGCACCACCCCAGCCAATCCCCACCTTCACCCCAGCCAACCCCAAGCCTCGTGCCAGCCAACCCCAAGCCTCGTGCCAGCCAACCCCAAGCCTCGTGCCAGCCAACCTCAAGCCTGGGCGAAGCGAAACCTTGGCATGGGACAGGCCCCAAAAGGGTGCCGGAATCGAGCCGGCATTGAATGGGAAGGTGGGCCCATTTCCCGCGCATAAGTCGCGGCGAATGCGGTAGGGTGCCTGGGTTTTTTGTTGGCTTTTTGGAACACCTGGGCAGCGATGGACAGACACAAGCAGATGGCAGGCGAACTGACTCGGCAGACGATTTCCTTTGCGGACAACGCGACGGCACAGGCGCTGTTTGGCGAACACGGCGCACACCTGAAGTTTTTGGAACGGCAGCTTGGGCTTTCGCTGCATGCGCGGGGAAACGAACTTTCCTTTGTGGGCAGCGCAGAATCGGTGGAACTTGCGCACCGGCTGCTGGAACAACTGCGGTCGCTGCTCGCACAAGGCCGGGCCGTGACCACAGAAGATGTCGTGCGCGGGCTGCGCATGCTTCAGCACGACCCCGCAACACCGGTCAAGGACGTGCTGAAAGAGGCGGTGGTTGTCGCGCACAAAAGCCGGCCGGTGTTTCCAAAGAGTGTCGCGCAACAACGCTATCTGGATGCGATTCGGAATGAAGACATCGTGTTCGGCATCGGGCCTGCGGGAACCGGCAAGACGTATCTGGCGATGGCGATGGCGGTCAAGGCGCTGCTGGAAAAACAGGTGCGGCGCATCGTCCTGTGTCGCCCGGCGGTCGAGGCGGGCGAAAAGCTCGGTTTTTTGCCGGGCACGATGCAGGACAAAGTGAATCCGTATTTGCGTCCTCTGTACGATGCTCTCAACGACTTGCTGGACATGGAACGGGCGCAACTTTTGATCGATCGGGGGCACATCGAGGTCGCTCCCCTTGCGTTCATGCGGGGCCGCACACTAAACGATTCGTTCGCGATTCTGGACGAGGCCCAGAACACCACCAGCGAACAGATGAAGATGTTTCTGACGCGGCTGGGGTATGACAGCAAAGCGGTCGTGACCGGAGACATCACCCAGATCGACCTGCCTTCGCGGGCGCAAAGCGGCCTGCTCGAAGCGATGAAGCTTTTGCACGGCATTCCGGGCATCGAGTTCGTCCAGTTTGGAGAAGTGGACGTGGTGCGGCATCCCCTGGTCGCAGCCATCATCCGCGCCTATGACCAAACCCAAAAGCCTGCGGTCCCTCAAACCCCGTAACGCTTCCCTTCCGTTTTTCATGGGGCCAAAGGGGGCCAAAGGGGGGTAAGAAGACGTTGGGGTTATGCGTCTAAGGGGTCAGAGACGTTTGGGGTTTGTACGTTGGAACTTGGCTGATAGGCGATGTGGTGGGAATCGACTTCCTCCAGTGTTCCGACCGAGTAGCCGAGTTCCATTTTGCAGCGGAGGGCGAAGGTGGACAGGCCATCGTGGGCAAAGTAGAAAGCTTGGGAAAACACGACGGATTCAAAGCCGGTCACGATGAGGGCTTTGTCGCGCGACAGAGACAGAAGGACGCGGCCCGCGTTGCGGAGGTTGGTGGTGGAGTGCCGCGCGTGTGGGTCCACCAAGATCTGGTCTGCGGGAACGCCCAGGTCAAGGAGAGCCTTTCGCATCATGAGGGCTTCGTTGTAGGGAGTCCCAGGGGGATGAACAGAACCACCGGTCACAAAAACAGCGGGGGCAAGGCCGGACAAAAGGTCCTTGGCAGCAAGCTGGACACGGGCCACAGCAGCGGGCAATTCGTGCAAGGGAGTGGGCTTTTTGGTTCCAACAGGGGTAAAACCGGGGACGATGAGCAGGTCGTAGGGACAGGAAAAAGACAGCTCACGAAGTCGGGTCAGGGTGTCCTCGTTGAGTTCATCCATGTCATACGTGGGGCGCGCGGAGGCCAGGGCACGGAGGGTTTCTGTGTCCCCGTGGCGGCGGACATCCAGGGCCGACAGCAAGACTTCGTACATGCCTTGATCGATGATCAGCGCGAAGAGTTCGGGCAGCGCATCTTCTGAGGACAAAAGGAGTGCTTCCAGAAGACGCCGCACGTCGCGGTTCTTTTGCTGGCACAGCTCGTACACGACCAAAAAATAGGTGTTGGGGGTTTCCAGCGTCTCGCACAGCGCGGACAAAAGGGGGCTGTTTACGCGCAAACAGTCTGCTGCAACCAGGTCCGAAAGCTTGCCGCGCGAGGCGACCTGGACCAGCGCAGCGTCCGCACAATCGTCGGCATCTCGGAGCATGTCCGCGAGGGTGTCCGGTTTGGCGGGTTCTGTGTCCTCATCCAGGATTTCGCACAAATCGTCGGCCAGGATGTCGGGATCGGAGCTTTTCGTTGTCATCGCAGCGGCCTCCAGCGTCCAAGTCGCACCTTTTGCATTGTACGTGGACCTCTACTTTGGCCGAAAACGGGGGTTTTGGGGGAGGTCGAATGGGTTTTTGGGGGAGGTCAAATGGGTTTTGGGACACACACGGAACGGCGGGCCCCGACAAGGAGGCTCGCAAATGGCGTTTCTCGACGCCAGCGTTTTGTGTCACAGTAGGCAAAGCTTCGTCACGCATGCGCTCGTCTTTTCCGTCACTTCTGGGTGTTGTTTGCAAGCCATCGGCTGCCAAGCGGCGTGGCGCAGGTACGTGGTTGGGTTTGTGTGCGTGGTTTTCGATGGCGAGCCCGGCGGCGCACGCGATTGGCGAGACGGCAGCGATCGACGTGAACAAGTTTCATCCGGCTGCGGGGCACCAGAAGTTGGTCACGCTCGACTTGGCCGAAGTAGACCCGCATTTGACGTTTGTGCCGCAATTGTTTGTCCACTACGCGCGGCGACCGCTGGTGTTTCGGCTGGGCGGCGTGCCGGTGGCGGACTTGGTGCAAAACCGGCTGACAGCGGATTTGGCGGTGTCGGTGTCGTTTTTGCGACGGTTGCAAGTGTCGCTCGCGTTGCCGGTGACGCTGTGGCAAACGGGCGAGCGGCCCGAGCGGGGTTTTCCCGACCCGCAGGACCCGAATTCGGGCAAAACGCTCTTTACGCCGTACACGCGGCAAGGACTTGCACAAGCGGGGCAAGAAGACCTGCGCTTTTCAATCAAGGGCGTGCTGGTTCGGTATCGAAAACAGAACGATCCAAACGAAGTGGGTTTTGGGCTGGGGCTCGCGGGGGATTTGAGCCTGCCGACAGGAAATGCGGACAGTTTTATGGGCTCGCGGCTGCCAACGTTTGCGCCCCGGCTGTTTGCGCATGTGGAATATCGGCGGCTGGTCGTGACGGCGATGGTGGGCAGCGTGCTTTCATCCACGGAACGGTTTTACAACGCCGAAACACAGCACAGTTTTCTGTACGGTGCGGGCGTTCAAATCGCGCTGCATCGAAGCCAGAAGACGCCCGTGCTGCTCGCGACAGAGGTTTGGGGCAGCACGCCGTATGTGGTGGCGGATCGGCTGCGCAACAGCCCGGCAGAACTGACGGTCGCGCTCAAAGCGGGTTATCAGGGCCTTCTGTTCTTTGTCGGAGGCGGGCCGGGTCTGAGTCCTGGCGTGGGCGTGCCGGATGGCCGCGCGTATGTGGGTGTCAGTTACGCGGGGACGTATGCGAAGCGTCCGCCGCCGCCGCCGCCACCACCACCGCCGCCACCGAAAAAGAAGGTGCCAGAGCCGCCGCCCCCGCCGCCTCCGCCTGAAGACTTGCCGCCCAGTTGCGAGGGCGAGGATTGCCCCGACCTTCAGCGTCGCCCGGCGCACGTTGAGGTCAAAGGGCAAAAACTCGTGCTGTCCGAGCGCATTTTCTTCGATTTCGATCGCGACACGATCAAACCGATTAGCTTTCCTGTGCTAGATGAGGTGGTGCGCGTCCTCAAAGCGAGGCCGGACATTCGACGCATGCGAATCGAAGGACACACGGACAACAAAGGCAAAGACTCGTACAACTTGGATTTGTCGCGGCGTCGGGGGCAGTCCGTGATGGTCTACTTGGTCGAGCACGGCGTTGAGCCATGGCGGCTCAATTCGGCTGGGTTCGGGCTGCGGTGTCCCATCGTCGCCAACGATTCGCCCGATCACCGCGCACAAAACCGGCGCGTAGACTTCATCATTACCGAGCAAGAGGGCGTGCCGTTGCCTGAACCCAAGTGCCCGCTCTCGCTCATCAGTCGCTAGCGAGTGGGCATTCGTTGTTGAGCCGCAAAACCAAAACCTAGAAGGAGCTTTCCCATGAACACAGAAACACCGTCTTTTGGCTGGCAGAGCCAAAGACATCGACAAGGTCGATCTTGGCTGGCCGGATTGGCTTTTCTCGCCGCCTGTTTGTTGGCTTCGCCCGCGTTTGCACAAGTCAAAGATGTGAACTGCAACGACATCGACCGACCGACCGAAGGGCTTTGCATCGATTACTTCGCAAACGGCAACAGTTGCACGGGGGGCGAATTTGCTCCCAAGCGACCTTGTGACGACTACGTGGCCGGCGGCAAAGGCGTCGCAGGCAAATGCAGCGACCAGCTCGCGCCAGACAAGGACGGAGACGGTCGCGGCGATTCGTGCGACAACTGCCCAGACAAACCAAACCTCGATCAAACCGATCGGGATTCCGACGGAGTGGGCGATGTCTGCGACAACTGCCCGGACGTGGCGAATCCCGACCAATTGGATGCAAACAAAGATGGAATCGGGGATGCGTGCGATGCGTGCAGAACGGGCAAGCCCAATCCGCTGCAACCCGACAACGACGGCGATGGAAAACCGGACGAGTGCGACAACTGCCCGACCGTGCCCAACCCGGACCAAAAAGATGCCGATGGCGATGGCGTGGGCGACGCTTGCGACAAGTGCCCGACCGCTGACAACCGGTACGACCGGGACAAAGACGGCTACGCCGATACGTGCGACAACTGCCCCGACACCGTGAACATGGATCAGAAAGACAGCGATGGCGACGGCGTGGGCGATGCGTGCGACAACTGTTTCGCCGACAAAAATGCCGACCAAGCAGACACCAACGGCGACGGCATCGGCGATGTGTGCCAACCGGACGTGGGTGGCGGGCCGGGCTGTGCGGTTTCGGGCGGCGGCAGCGGATCGAATTGGGCGCTTGGACTCGGCGCGCTGGCTGGGCTTGCGTTGCTGATCGGTCTTTCGCGCTCTTCGGCACGGCGAAGAAGCGTTGGAGTTTCTGCCCGGCAGAAGTGAAACGGCCCCGTTTGGCGCGGTTCACACAACGTGACGTTGACGCGGAAAAGGAGCGTTCCCATGAATCCTGAAACACAGTCTCGTGGCTGGTTGAATCCGAGGCATTTTGACAGCCGTTCTTTCTTGGCAGGCTGGGTCTTGCTCGCGGTTGCGCTATTCGCCGCGCCTGCTTTTGCACAAGTCAAAGATGTGAACTGCAACGACATCGACCGACCGAGCGAGCTGCTCTGCATCGACTACTTCGCCAACGGCAACAGTTGTGTCGGCGATGAGTTTGCGCCCAAGCGCCCGTGCGATGACTACGTGGCCAGCGGCAAAGGCGTGGCGGCCAAATGCAGCGACAAACTCGCACCCGACCGGGACGGAGATGGCCGAGGCGATTCGTGCGACAACTGCCCGACGATTCCCAACCTCGATCAAACCGATACCGATGCCGATGGCGTGGGCGATGTCTGTGACAACTGCCCGACCGTGGCCAACTCGGACCAAAAGGATTCCAACGGCGATGGCATTGGCGATGCCTGCGACGCCTGCCTGACCGGCATTCCCAATCCCAAACAACCCGACACCGACCTCGACGGCAAGCCCGACACCTGCGACAACTGCCCGCTTGTGGCAAACCCCGACCAAAAAGACACCGATGGCGATGGGGTCGGCGATGCCTGCGACAACTGCAAGATGGTCAAAAACCCGACGCAAACCGATCGCGACCGAGACGGCGTGGGCGACCTGTGTGACAACTGCCCCGACGTTGCCAATTCAGACCAAAAAGATTCCAACGGCGATGGCATTGGCGATGCCTGTGACGCTTGTTTGACCGGCATTCCGAATCCCAGGCAGCCCGACACCGACCTCGACGGAAAGCCTGACACCTGTGACAACTGCCCATCGGTGGCAAACCCGGACCAAAAGGATACGGACGGTGATGGCATTGGCGATGCGTGCGACAACTGCAAGAACACCAAGAATCCCGACCAAGCCGACCGCGACGGCGATGGAGTCGGCGACTTGTGCGACAACTGCCCCACCGTCAAAAACGCAGATCAAAAAGACAGCAACGGGGACGGCATCGGAGACGCCTGCGACGCCTGCCTGACCGGCATTCCCAATCCTGGTCAAAAAGACACGGACGCTGACGGCAAACCTGACGAGTGCGACAACTGCCCCGCCATTGCAAACCCGGACCAAAAGGACACGGACGGCGATGGCATAGGCGATGCGTGCGACAACTGCAAGAACCTCAAGAACGCCGACCAGGCCGATCGGGACAGCGACGGCGTGGGAGACGCCTGTGACAACTGCCCCGCAGTCGCAAATCCCGACCAAAAGGACAGCAACGGAGATGGCATCGGAGACGCCTGCGACGCCTGTTTGACTGGCATTCCCAATCCTTCCCAAAAAGACACGGACGGAGACGCCAGACCCGACGAATGCGACAACTGCCCGCTCGTCAGCAATCCCGACCAGAAAGACACCGATGGAGACGGCATCGGCGATGCGTGCGACGTGTGCGCAACCATCAAGAATCCCGATCAGACCGATCGCGATAAAGATGGTGCTGGCGACCTGTGCGACAACTGCCCCGACGTGGCTAACCCCGATCAAAAAGACACCAACGGGGACGGCATCGGAGACGCCTGCGACGCCTGTCTGACCGGTCGGCCCAATCCCAAGCAACCTGACGGCGATGGCGACGGCAAACCCGATACGTGCGACAACTGCCCCACCATGAGCAACCCGGACCAACGAGACGGCGATGGCGATGGCTTGGGCGATGCGTGTGACAAGTGCTTGCTCGGAGACGATCGCTACGATCGGGACAACGACCGGGTTTCGGACGGCTGCGACAACTGCCAGGATGCGGTAAACCCCGACCAGAAGGACAGCGATGGGGACGGAGTGGGCGATGCGTGTGACAACTGCTTCGCCGATGCAAACCCTGACCAAGCGGACACCAACGGGGACGGCATCGGGGACAAGTGTCAACCCGACGTAGGTGGCGGGCCCGGCTGCGCGGTCACCGGCCCAAGTCAAAAACCGGATTGGGCGCTGGGTCTGGGCACCTTCGCCGGTCTAGCCCTGCTCCTGAACGGCTTCCGCCGAAGAAAAGCCCGATTCCCTTCCCATCCATAAACTGCTCTGGGGCACCGTCCGTTGCCCGATGACCCAAGCTCGTTGAGCGTGGGGCGCTTGGCAACACCTCGTCCGTTGTGCGGTGAGCCCGATCGCCGCATCGGGCGGGGGGATTTTTGGGGGGGAGTTTGGTAGGGTGCGAAAGTGCAGCTCGCGACGTTTTTGGATTTGGTGCAGATTCCCGAGGGGACTCGGCGGCACGAAGTGCTGGATGGGGAAGTGGTCGATCGTGCAGCCGGATGTCGCCGGGTGGCGGCACAAGTGTCTTGTGGGGGTCTCAAAAAGACGCGGGCAGGGCGGCCTGCGCTGCGGGCAGTTTGGGGAGGCAAGGGGATGCTTATCTGTGGGCAAGGAGGGGGAGGAGGCGTTCGGGGTTTTCGGGTGGCTGGGCTTCGGCGTGAATGCCGGAAACCGACTCGTCTGTCCATTCCGTGGGCGTCGCCCTCGTCTTCAAATCCGCCAGAAGTTTCGGACTACACGCAGAAAGAAATCCTCGCCACTGGTTCAACGAACGAAGGTTTTGGGGGACCTTTTCGTACACGTTGAAGAGGACGACGATCTTGCCAGCATGGATGAGGCGCAGGACGTTGAGAAGGGTGCCTGGGCTCTTGCCGTCCCAGATCATCAAACCAAAATCCGCTTCCTTGGCCATTTCACGATCTTTGACCATGTGGAAATGGACCCCCTTGGCCTCCTTGGGCGCCTGGACACAGCGGGTTTTCCAGGGTCCCAGGTTGTTTCGGGGCGTGTCTCCTGAACAGAAGACCGTCACTCGGTCGTAGTGGGATTCCTGAAGATGTTCCTGAACGGCTCTATCGGCACCGTTTGCGTCCCCAACGATGACTTGGTGTCCCAAAGAAACAATGTTGTCGAGCCGGTTTCTGACTTCGGGGGGTAACTTGGAAACATGGCGTGAGCCGCCGATGAAAATCGTGTTCATTGGTTGCTCCGGGTCTTGGTCAGGGTCAACACATAGACCTCGCGCGTCCGTCCCTGGTTTTGCAAGACAAAAGTGATGTTGTTCAGGGTGTCCCCTGAACGAAAAAGGTCGTCAAACAACAGAATTCGCTTTTCACAAGTTTGGGTCGCATCCACGGCGTACAGATCAGCCAACAACCGTTGGCGCTCTTCCTTGTCATGAACGTCTTTGAGTTGGGTCGATGAGCGAGTCATGCGGAGGCACTGGGACACAGGAAGATCAATGGCTTTTCCCACGGCAGCTGCGTGCGGAGTCTTGCGCTGGAAAATGGGCGAAGGGCGATGGGCGAAAGACGGGCGGGCAAAAGCGGTGCTTTTTTGGGGGCGGGGCAGAAAATCGGTATGGTGGGGTTGTGTGGAAGGTTTTGAAAAAGATGGGGCGTGAGGCGTTGAAGCCTCGGCGGTTTCGGTATGAGCGGTTTGGGGGAATCGTGCAGGTGGGCGGGGGTGTGGGCGGCGCAGTGGGGAGGGTGTTGCGTTGGCTGGGCGGGGGTTTTGGGGACAGGACGTTTGCGCTGGTGTTTGTGGATCGAGAACGGGCGCGGTGGCTTAGGCAGGACACGCCTCCTGCGGGGCTTTGGGAGGAAGAAGAAAAGGGTGTATGGGGGAAGTCGGGGGTCGGGGAACCACTTTCGGCACCGCTGGAAGCGCATTTGCAATTGACGAATCGGTGCGAGGCGGGTTGCGCAACGTGTTACACGGGGGCAACGCGGGAAGGGGGGCGTTCGGAATGGGGCCTTGGGGAGTGGTGCCGGGCGGTGGACGTTTTGGCGGAAGCGGGGGTGTTTCATGTGGCGTTGGGGGGCGGGGAAAGCGCGCTTTTGCCATGGCTACCGAAGCTTTTGGAGCATTGCGCGCGGCGGGGCGTGGTGCCGAATCTGACGACGAGCGGTTTGTATGGGGAGGATGTGTTAGAGCGGCTGTGTGGATGGGCGCAGGAGGGGCTCTTTGGGCAAATCAACGTGTCGATGGACGGCCTGGGACCGGTGTACCGGGCGGTTCGGGGGCACGATGGTTTTGGGCGGGCCGATCGCGCAGTGGTGCGTCTGAAAGAGGCGTGCGGGAACGTGGGTCTGAACACGGTGCTGGCGCGCCCTGTTTTTGCACAACTGCCGGAGCTGTTTGCGTATGCAAAGCTGCGGCAGGTGAGAGAAATCGAGCTTCTGCGGCTCAAACCAACGGGGCGCGCGGCGCGGGGATTGACGTATGCGGCCCTGCGGCTGTCGGATGAAGAACATATTGCGCTTGTGCCAAAGGTGTTGGGTTTGTCTAAACAGACAGGGGTGCGGGCGCGGCTGGATTGTTCTCTGTTTCCTTTTGTGGCGGTGCATGCGATGGGGGATGGAGCAGGGGTTCCGTTTGACGCAGAGGTGTTGCGGTTTTTTTCGGTGGTGGGTTGCGCGGGGGGCGATTGGCTGGTGGCGGCGCGGTCGGATGGGCGGATGTCGGCGTGCAGTTTTGCGCCCGCTGGGGCCGAGCCCGTGACGGACTTGCAGGCGGTGCTGGCCAAACCGGGAGCGATGGCACCGTTTCGAGGGGCGGGAGAGACAAAGCCGCCGTGTGCAACCTGCGAACTGTTGTCGTTGTGCCGGGGTGGTTGTCGAGCGGTGGCGCTGCATGGGACAGGGACGCTCGATGCGCCGGACCCGGAATGCCCTCGCGTGTTGCGGCACGGTCGGGAGACCTCGGTGGCGCGGTCGGAAACGGCGGTGTCGTGCGCGGTAAAGGTGACGGACGCGGAAAAGAAGGTGATACGGTAGCGGGCCATGCTGCACAGCGGGCCTCGGCGCACTTTGTTTGTTGTTTCGGATTCGACGGGCGAGACCGCCGAGAAAATGGTGCGGGCGGCGCTGCGGCAGTTTGATGTGCCAGAAGAAACGGTGGACGTTCGTCTGTTTGCGCATGTGCGGCACGAGCTGGACCTGGACGTGGTGGTGGGAAACGCAGAGCGGGAGCAGGGCCTGATTGTTTCGACGCTGGTGCGCGGGGAGGAACGGGATGCGCTTTTGCACAAATGCCACGCGCGGGGGGTGCTGTACGTAGACCTCATCGGTTCGCTTTTGGGGACGATGGCGCGTTTTTTGTCGGTGCAACCGCGCGAAGTGCCGGGCCTTTTGCACACGGTGACAGACAGCTATTTTCAGCGGATGGAGGCGATCGAGTTCACGGTGCAACACGACGACGGACGTTGCCCCGAAGAACTCTGCGAAGCGGATTTGGTGTTGATCGGCATCAGCCGCACGTCGAAAACGCCTCTATCGATCTATTTGGCTCAAAAAGGGTATCGGGTGGCGAATGTGCCCTTTGTGCTGAACGTGCCGCTGCCGCCGGAAATCGAAGACGTGCCGCCGGCGCGGGTGTTTGTGCTGCAAATCAAGCCGGATGCGCTTTTGCAGATTCGGCACGAACGGCTTTTGCGGATACAACTGGCGACGGACACGAGCTACGGCCAGCGCGACCACATTCTGCGGGAAATCTATTCGGTCCGGGATTTGCTCTCGCAACATCCGGGGTGGACGGCGATTGATGTGACCGGAAAAGCCATCGAAGAAACGGCAGCGGACGTGCTGCGTCACGATCGAGAACGGAAAGAACAACGTGTGGGATGAGAACGCATGGGGGTTTTGAAGCAAAAGCGGGGGAAGGAGAAGCTTGGGAGTGTCGGTTTCTTCCTTTGTTTGCTCGGGTGTTTGTGGCTGTGTGCGGGACGGGCGAGGCCGGCGCTCGGACATGATGTGGAACACCCGGAAGTGGCTGAACATACCGCGCTGTGGGGGCCTCTTTTGTCGAAGGTGGGGCCGACGTTTGCCGAGATCCATGTCGGTCTGGCCGATGGGGTCGCGCGGTCCGTTCAGCTTCGGGTGAAGGAGGCCAAGAAAGGGGGACCAAACCATCCACCCCTTTTGGAAAAAACGAGTCCGCAAAGCCTGTGGCACACGTTGCAGATGGATGGACTTGTGCCAAGCCACTTGTACCGATACGAACTTGTGTTTGCGGGTCTGCCCATGTTTGTGGGGGAATTTTCGACGGCCCCCACACAGAACGATGCGCGGCCTTTGTCTTTTGCCGTGTTTGGAGACGAGCAGGCGAGCCCTCGGAATGATTCACAAAGTTCGCGCGCGATTGCGCTGGCGATCGTGGCGGAAGCGCCGGATCTGGTGATTGGAACAGGCGACTTGGTGTCGAAAGGGGGCCAAGTGGAAGATTGGCGGGAGCTGTCCAAAACGCACCGGTATCTGTGGTCGCAATTTCTATATTTGCCTGCGCTGGGAAATCACGAATTGTTCGGGGATGTGGACGGGAGTTTCTTTCGCCGTCTGCTGCCTCAAGCCGCGACGCGGTTTTATGCGGTGCGGTACGGATATGTGTTGCTTCTGTTTTTGGACGGAAACCGGCCTGGGAGTCCCGAACAAACCGCGTTTTTGGAAAAGGAACTGCTGCAAGCGGCAAAAGACCCGAGCATTCGAGCCAAACTCGTGGTGTTGCATCAACCTCCGCTTTCGGCGGGTTTGCATTGTGGGTCGGCGGGCAGCATGTGGCGGTGGATGCAGCTTTTCGAGCAACACCACGTCGATGCAGTGCTGGCGGGACACGACCACGCCTACGAACGATTGGAACGGAACGGCGTGCCGTATTTCGTATCGGGAGGAGGCGGAGCGAAACTCTATCCTCAATCCCCGTGCGGGCAGCCGGATGAACCTGCGCTCCAGGTGTATGAATCCGCGCATCATTATGTGATGCTCGAATTTCGCCCCAGCGGGTCGCGCGTCGAAATCGCGGTTCGTGCGCAAGTTCCGCAAGGCATGCCGTTCGATCGTGTCACCTTGCCATTGCCGAAAAGCGTCGTCGGTCTTCTGGAGCGGGACGACGACAACACGCCGCCTCCCCAGCATTTCCACAGAGGTCATGTGCGATACCTATTGCGGCATCACGGGGTGCAACTTCTGTTTCTGCTCGGAGTCGGAGCGGTGCTCGCGTGGGCCTGGCGCAAAGGGCGATCGCGACGATCTTGATTGCGTCGGTGTGATACGCTGCGCACATGCGGATAGGTTCTCGGCTCGGTTCTTTTGCTATCTCGGACATTCGCGCGATGAGCATCGCGTGCCAGGCGGTGGGCGGCATCAACTTGGGGCAGGGCATTTGTGATTTGCCGACGCCTCCCAAGGTCGCGCAAGGTGCCACGCAGGCTATCGCAGACCGCCAATCGACGTATTCCCATCCGTGCGGAGTCGCGTTGCTGCGGCAAGCTGTCGCGGACAAAGTGCGCACGCTGTATGGCCTGTCGTATGACCCCGAAAGCGAAGTCGTCGTAACGAGCGGTGCCACGGGCGGTTTTGCGTCCGCGTTGCTCGCGTTGTGCGAACCGGGCGATGAAGTCATTTTGTTTGAACCGTATTACGGCTATCACTTGAATTCGGTGTTGATGTTGGGGCTTACGCCAGTTCTTGTGCCGCTTTTGCCGCCCGATTGGACGTTGACAAAAGAGGCCTTGGAAAAAGCGGTTTCCAAAAAGACTCGGGCGATTGTGGTTTGCACGCCGTCGAATCCGAGCGGCAAAGTCTTTTCCGAAACAGAACGAGGGCTTTTGGCGGATTTTTGCACAAGCCACGATGTGATTGCTTTTTGCGATGAAATTTATGAACACATCGTATTTTCCGGGCACAAACACGTTCCGCTGTCTGGGTGGCCTGGAATGCGCGAACGCAGTGTCACAATGAGTGGTTTGTCCAAGACCTTTTCGATCACAGGTTGGAGACTTGGATATCTGACGACAACGGCTGAAGCGGCTCGTCGAATTGCGATAGCGCACGATTTGTTGTATGTTTGCGCGCCGACGCCGTTACAGCACGGTGGTTTGCTGGGCCTTTTGCACACACCGCCTGCATTTTATTCGGATTTGTCCGCTTTGTATGAACACAAGCGCGATGTGTTGTGCCGGGCGCTGGAAGATGCGGGTTTGTCTCCGCTGTGGCCAGCCGGCGCGTATTACGTGTTGGCAGACGCCCGGCGGCTCGGTTGCAACACGGCCAAAGAAGCCGCGATGAAACTGTTGAAAGAGGCCGGAATTGCCGCGATTCCAGGCACGAGTTTCTTCACAGATCCCGTCGGAGAAAACCTGCTCAGGTTTTGTTTTGCCAAACCCGATGAAGTGCTGGAACAGGCCGCCGCGCGCCTTCGCAAACTGTGAGTGTTGGACCGCGCATCGTTTTGCGTTGGTTGTCACGATCTGACGGGCGTGAAGTGGGTTTGTCGGCGGGGAAGAGGGCAGGTTGTGGTTACGAGCCGGTGTTTCGGAAAATGGGGACGTTTCCGGTTGTGTAGGAACCTGCTGCGATGTCTGGTTTTCCGTCTTTGTTGTAATCCCCAATCACAACGCTGTAGCAGGTGTTGATGCCGGTAGCCATGGGCCCGCTTCCCATCATGTTGAAGGTTCCGTCGCCTTTTCCAAGAAGAACCATTGCGTTTCCGCCGGAAAGACCAGGAATCACCAAATCGGGATATCCGTCCAGATTCAAATCGCCCATCGCCATGGCCTGTGGGTTGACAATCGCCGTAAGCGTCCGAGCTGTTCCGAGCGTAGAAAATCCGCCTGTGCCGTTGCCTTGATACAGGGTCAAGGTACCGGGATTGCCTGCGCTCAAGGCCGCAAGGTCGGCTTTTCCATCGCCGTTGAAATCAGCCACTTTAACGATGGCAGGGCTGTTGGCAGGCGCTGGTGTGATCGTAGGTTGCGCGGCCCATCCGGCGGCTTTGTTCAGCAACACCCGCAAATATCCATTGGCGGCACCGTTTCCTACGGCCAAATCAATCCGGCCATCTGCATCGAAATCTCCCATGTCGAAGCTTGTTGGCGTGTAGGCGTTTCCAGAGACTCACATATCAAAGGGAGCACCGGTCACACGGGTCCATGTGTTGTTGCCGTTATTTTTCAAAATACTGACGGTACTGTTTCCTGCATTGGCGACGGCTAGGTCGTTGGCTTTTCCATCGGCATCGAAGTCTCCGATGGCCACTGCGTATGGACTGTTGAAGCTACCTGTCGCTTGTGTGATGACAACCGGCGTGACGGAGGTACCATTGCGAATCAACGCCGTTACGGTGCTCGAGGCAAAGTTGACCACCGCTGCATCGAGTGCGGCATCGCCGTTCAGATCACCAACGGCCACAGAATAGGTGTTCGTTCCGCCCGTTGGTGCACCTTGTGTAGCAACAAACGTGGGCGCGTTGGCTGTCGGTGCCGGCGTTGTGTTGGGAATCAGGTTGATGCCATTTCCGCCTCCAACCACGTTGGCTAGTCCCATGGCCACGGCGAGGCTTGGGAAGCCTTGGCCGCCCAGATCGATATTGGCGAGGCCACGCGGGCCACTCGCATTCATCGCGGCGATGTTTGCGTTTGCGCTGGCTGCGAATGTGAGCGTTCCCAGGAAATATGTGTAGCCCTTGACCAGCGTGGCTGGGGTGCTTCCGTCGCCGTTGTCCACCACGACATCTTGCGGACCATACGCGGTGGATGCCCCGGTGGTCGCAGAGAGAACGCCACCATTGACGCTGACGCCGGTCGCAGCCACGCCGCCGATCTTGACGGTGGCGGTGGGTTTAAAGTTGGTTCCATTGATCGTGATCGCGGTGCCGCCTGCGGCAGGTCCCATGGTCGGCGTGATCGACGAAATCGTCGGCAGAAGCATGGCCATGTCCGGCAGAACCGTCATGTCTGGCTGCGGATTGGGCGGCGGCGGTGGTGGATCGTTATCGCACGCAAAGATGGATGCGACGACCGAAACCCCCAATATCGTTGCAATTGTCAAACGGGAAGCGAGTGGGTAACGCATGCGAAGTTTTCCTCCAAAACGAAAGAAGTTGTGTTCAAGAAGTGGTCGCAAAACCACGCCGGAAAAGCGTATCACCTTCATGCAAACAAGGTTTCGTGAACAAATGCTTAAAATAGATGTCCGATAAAATACTGAAATCTCTGCTTATTTGTTTTTGATTTCAAAAAAGGGTTGAAACGAAAACAGGTCATGTACATAAGAACAGTCCCTCCATTTGGCTACATAGGAATCACAGGTAAAAAACCTTTCAGAACAAAAAAAGGTATGTGAATATGCTCGGATACAGATGATCGGGAGTCTTGCAAAGGAAGGGTTGCGGGCATTGCTTCTGTTGTGCCTGGGCAGTGGCTGCGCAGTGCCGCTTGCGAAACATTGTCCGACTTGCCAAGAGTTGGAATTGGGGCAGCGGCCTCCTGTGAAGCGGGGTGTGCGGACGGTGTACGTGCTGGTGCCGGGGCTGCTTGGGTATGGTTGGGAATGGGACGGGGCGCAAAAGGAATGGGCTGGTTTGCCGGACGCGACGACGCTGGTGTTTTCGTGGGACCCGTGGAAAAGCCTTGCGCAAAGTGGCGACGCACTGGTGCGACACACGGATTACTTGCTGCGGCGTTTGCCGAACACGGTGGAGCGCGTGGTCATCGTCGGACATTCGGCAGCGGGTTTGCTTTTGGCGTGGGCGGCGTCGCGCGTGCAGGTTCCCGTCGGTCTGTCGGTGTCGATGGTTTCGCTGGGCGCGCCGTTGGCGGGTCAGGGGTTCAATCCGTGGGCCGAGCCGAATCTTGTGTGGACGCCGCTTCCGATCGCGCTCGGTTCGACGTTTTCGTCTTCATCGTGGGCCGAGCCAGCGGAGCGGGTTTCCTTGCGGGTGTTTGTGACGGGTGAAAGCGATCCCGTGATGAAACCGCACTTTGGCCACAAGCCGGGCAGTCCGTCGGTGTTGCCGCGATTGGCGCAGGTGGTGCAACTGCCGCTCAATGTGGATCACAATGTCGCGCTGGCGACCTTGGCGAAACAATTGTGCGAAGAAGAACGGGCGCGGCGACAAAATCCAAGGCCGTAAGCCCGCTCGTTTTGGTGGGCTTATCGACGACGCGGTTTCTTTTTGGCTCGGGACGCGGCGGTGGTTTTGCTGGTTTTGGCGGCTTTGCTTTCGTCGTCTTCTTCTTCGCCGCTGGCGGTTTCGCTGGGCGTTTGTTTCGACGGAGCCGTTTCGACTGTGGTTTCGGACGGCTTTCCGTCGGCTGGCTTGGCTTCGGCGACGGGTTCAGTGGCTGCGGTCTCGACGGGGCTGGCCGTGGGGGCAACCTCGACGACAGGTGTCGGCTCGACGACGACAGGTGTCGGTTCGACGACGACAGGCGCAGCTTCCACGACGGGCGGAGGTACGACGACCGGCACAGGCTCGGGTTCAAATTCGACGCCGGTTCCGACCTCGGCCCCCAGGCCCAGCAACCACCTTGGAAGTTTGGCCTGTTCCGTCGGAACCAGGAGCATGTTGGCCTGTGCTCCCTCGCGGACGCGACGAACTTTGCAGGACAAGCGATGCTCGCCGCTGACGACTTGCAACGGTGTGGCCACGGGCATCGGGCTCTCGGTGTCTATCAAAAGGCCTCCGTCTTGCAGACGAAAAAGGGGTTCCTTGGCGACGGTCAGGGTCTGGTAAGTGACTTGTATGCTCATGGTTTCATAGGGTATCAAAACCTGTTTTGCAGCGGCAACGAGCAGCTTCATAAAAAAGCACACAGTCCAGCACGGGGAAGCCGCCGCCATTGTGTCTTGTCCGACGAGAATTTTGTTTTCAAACCGAGGTTTAGGACGCGGGCGGCGCACTTATGGGATAAAACAGGGCGCATGTGCGGAATCATTGGATACATCGGGAAAAAGCCAGTTACCCCGCTTTTGGTCGATGCCCTCAAACGGCTGGAATATCGCGGGTACGACTCGGCGGGGATTGCGGTCTTGCAGGACCACAAAACGGGCGACGTGGAGCAAGACCTTTGCGTCGTGCGCTGTCGAGGCAAGATCTCTGAGCTCGAAAAAAAACTTGCGAACGCCGAACCGTCGGGCCATGTGGGCATCGGACACACAAGGTGGGCCACCCACGGAAAACCGTCGTCGGAAAATGCGCACCCGCACCGATTTGGGTCGGTCGCGGTGGTTCACAACGGAATCATCGAAAACTACCTGGCGCTGAAAGAGAGTCTTGTGGCGCGCGGGCACACGTTTTCGTCGGAAACGGACACCGAAATCGTCGCCCATTTGCTGGATGAAGAGATCCGCAAACTTCCGTTCGGTCCCGATCGTTTGCTCGAGGCGACCCGGCGGGCCCTTTTGCAGGTGAAAGGGGCTTATGCGGTTGTGGCGCTGTCCCTCGATACGCCGGATGAAGTGGTGTGCGCCAAAAGCGCGTCGCCGCTCGTGTTGGGGATCGGCGAGGGGGAAAATTTGGTGGCGTCGGACGTGCCGCCGCTGCTTTCGCACACGCGAAACGTCATTTTCTTGGAGGAAGGCGACCTGGCGCAGCTCCGTCGGGATCGGATGCGAATCGTCGGCATGGATGGAAAACCGCGCGATCGAAACCTGCGCCTCATCACCTGGTCGGTGCTGGCCGCCGAAAAAGCGGGCTATCGGCACTTCATGCAAAAAGAAATTCACGAACAGCCGGGCGCGATTTCGGACACCTTGCGCGGACGAATCGCGCATTCTCCGCCGGATGCGCTGCTCGACGGGATCGAGCTTTTCCCGGCGCACATCAAACGGCTGTTTTTGGTGGCTTGCGGAACGTCGTTTCACGCATCTCTCATCGGGAAGTATTTGATCGAGACGCTCGCGCGCATTCCGGTCGAGGTCGATTTGGCGTCGGAATTTCGATACCGCAATCCGATTGTGTCCGCAGGCGATCTTGTTCTTTCTGTGTCGCAATCGGGCGAGACGGCAGACACGCTGGCCGCCGTTCGCGAGGCCAAACAAAAAGGCGCGCAGGTGTTGTCGATCGCCAATGTGCTCGATTCGTCGATTCCGCGAGCATCGGACCATGCGTTTTACACACACGCCGGGCCCGAGATCGGTGTCGCATCGACCAAGGCCTTCACGACGCAGCTTGTCGCGTTGGCGCTGGTTGCGGTGCATTTGGGTCGGCGAAATGGCCAACTTTCCGAGCAAGACGCAGCGGCCTTCTTGAATGGCCTCGCGTCGCTGCCCGCGAAAATCACGCAAACGCTGGAATGTGCCGAGCGCGTGCGCGATTTGGCGAGGAAATTGTGTACCGCCGGGCATGTGTTGTACCTGGGGCGCGGCGTGGAGTTTCCGATTGCGCTCGAAGGTGCGCTCAAACTCAAAGAGATTTCGTACATCCACGCCGAGGGATACGCCGCCGGAGAATTGAAACACGGTCCCATTGCGCTCATCGACGAGACGATGTTCGTCGTCGCATTGGCACCCAGAGATGCGTCTTACGAGAAAATGCTGTCGAATTTGTCCGAGGTCAAAGCGCGCGGAGGGAAAATTTTTGCCGTCGTCACTCGAGGCGAAAAGAACGTACAGACGCTGGCCGAGGCCGTGATTGAGGTCCCAGACATTCATCCGTTGCTGTGGCCGCTCCTGACCGTCGTGCCGCTGCAACTGCTTGCGTATTACGTGGCGGATTTCAAAGGCACCGATGTAGACCAGCCTCGCAATTTGGCAAAATCTGTCACCGTCGAATAGAGCGCATAAATCGCCCCAAAAGCGTCGCGAAAACAAAGGGAGGTTTCCATGGAGAACGGACCGCACACGGTTCCCGAAAAAGACTTGAATCTGCTCATCCGCGCCGGTGCGGAATGTTCGGCGCTGGCTGCGTATTTGGATGGACTCGATGAGACGGCGCGCGTCTGCGAAGTCCAGTCTTTGGAACGACGAACGCTGGCGGATTTGTATGCCCGATGCGAACAGGCAGAACCTGCGACGCTGGCCGAATTTGTGCCCGAATCGTTTTCGGCGGGCCAGACGGTGATTTGCGCAGGTCTCAATAGCCTGCCGCTGTTTCGTAGGTTCGAGAAACGGCTCGTCCGCACCGCCAGCGGCCAAGTGTTCGGTTTCAATTTTCAGACGATGAGTTTTGCGACCGGCCCCGGCTATTTTCGCGTCACCGAGTCGGGCCGCGAGCTGCTGTTCGACTACCGCCAGCTTCCGAATCAGGCCGATGTGCCGTCTGATTGGCCGACGGTCGTGCCCAACGGAAGGGGCCTATCCCACCTTGTCTACAAAGACCTCGAGGACTTTTGCCGACGGGTTTCCAAAGATGTCGTCATCGGCCACGCCACGCGCGACGGCAAATCGCTAGGCCAATACTTCATCCTCTGTCGCCGCGCCGGCACGTAACGATTCCGAACCAACAGCCCACGGCAGACGCGGCCTCTCACACGCGGTCACAAACCCAGCGAACGCTTTGATAGCATCGAGGCACGGCTTCTCCCGATGAAAAACGTCCCTCGTTTTGTTTGCATCCACGGTCATTTCTACCAGCCTCCCCGCGAAAATCCGTGGTTTCGCACCGTCGAAGTCCAGGACAGCGCCTTCCCCTATCACGATTGGAATGAACGCATCAGCGCCGAGTGCTACGAGCCCAACAGTTTTGCGCGCATCTTGGATGGCCAAGGCCGCATCACCCACATCGTCAGCAACTACGAGCGCATCAGTTTCAACTACGGCCCGACGCTGCTGTCGTGGATGTCCACACATTTGCGCAGGGTGTACGAAGCCATTTTGCTTGCCGACAAGCAGAGCATGCTTCGTTTTTCCGGCCACGGCTCGGCGCTGGCGCAGGTCTACAACCACGCCATCTTGCCTTTGTGCAACGAGCGCGACAAAAAGACGCAAGTTCTGTGGGGCCTGCGCGATTTTGCCGCCCGTTTTGGCCGACTCCCCGAGGGAATGTGGCTTGCCGAAACCGCCGTCGATACGCCCAGCCTCGAGGCACTCGCCCAACACGGCATCCGTTTCACCGTCCTGTCCCCCTACCAAGCCCAAGCTGTACGAAAACGTGGGGAGTCCGCTTACACCGATGTACGGGGTGGGAAAGTGGACACCACGATGCCCTACGATGTGGTTCTTCCGTCGGGGCGACGCATTGCCGTGTTCTTTTACGATGGGGAAACGTCGCGCGCCGTCGCGTTTGAAAAACTCCTCAACCAAGGCGAAAAACTGGCCGAACGCCTGCTTCGCGGCTTTTCGGGCAATCGCCACCGTCCCCAGCTCGTACACATCGCCACCGACGGTGAAACCTATGGCCACCACCACAAATATGGCGAAATGGCCCTTGCGTTTGCGCTGCGCACCCTCGAACAGACCGACGGAGTACAACTGACCAACTACGGCGAATTTCTGGCGCTGTGCCCGCCCACCCACGAAGCCCAAATCGTCGAAAACACAGCCTGGAGCTGTTCACACGGCCTCGGTCGCTGGACCACCGATTGCGGCTGCCAAAGCGGCGGCAATCCCGGTTTTCACCAGCGTTGGCGCGCGCCTCTCCGTCGGGCATTCGACCTGCTCCGCGATCGTTTGGCCCCCGCTTACGAACAAGCCATGGCCGGCCTTTTGACCGATCCGTGGCAGGCGCGTGACGCCTACATCGACGCACTCCTAGACGACCGCCCCGACGCCAAAGAGCGTTTTTTGCAAAAACAGGCCAAACGGCCTCTTACCCCCGACGAGATCGCCCGCGTCTTCCAGCTTTTGGAAATGCAGCGGCACCTCATGCTCATGTACACGAGCTGTGCGTGGTTTTTTGACGATATTTCCGGCGTCGAACCCGTCCAGAATTTGCTGTACGCAGCCCGCGCCATGCAGCTTGCGCAAACGGCCCTTCACGTCACCATCGAGCCCGATTTTCTGGACATTCTCGCCCAAGCCGAAAGCAATGTTCCGTCGGTGGGTACGGGCCGCAAACTGTGGGAAACGCAAGTTGCGCCTCGCCAAGTCGATTTGAAAAAAGCCTTCGCCCATTACGCCATCCGGTCTTTGTTCGAGCGCCACGAGACGCCCAATCACCTCTACGGTTACGACATCGAACCCCGTCGCGAAGAGCACCGGCACGCTGGGCGGCTCAACCTCAAACTTGGGTGTGCCCATGTGCGTGATTCTGCGACCTTTGAAACCGCCACGCTCTGTTTTGCCGTGCTTCATTTTGGCGATCACAACCTCGTGTGCGGCGTGACCGAACCCGGACGAGAAAACTTTCTCGACGAGCTTCAAAAAAGCCTCTTCGACCCCTTTGAGCGAGCGGATTTGCCGACGGCGCTGCGCATGCTGGACCACTATTTTGGCTCGGCCACGTTTTCCCTCCGAGATCTGTTTCGCGACGATTCCCGCCGCATTTTGGATCAGCTTCTGCGAAACACCCGCCTCGAGGTTGAGGCTTCTCTGCGCAAGCTCTACGACACCCACGCACCCCTTTTGCGTTTTTTGACCGATTTGCACGCGCCGCTTCCGCTCGCCCTCAAAACCGCCGCTGAGCAGGCCTTGCAAACCTCCGTCCTCGACCAGTTGGCTCTCCCCGTCCCCGATTTTGCCAAGGTTCGGCATTTGTTCGAGGAAGCCGAACACAGCGGCGTCGCTTTCGAGCAAACCGCGCTCAGTTTCGCGCTGCAAAACCTGCTCAGGCGTCTGTCCGACAAGTGGCGCGAAACCCCCGATTCCAACAAAACCGTCCAGGCGCTTCTCGACGCTGTTACCCTCGCGACCACTCCGCCCAACCAAGTGGACCTCTGGCGCACCCAAAACACATTTTACGAGCTGCTCCAGACCGTCTATCGCGACCAACTTCAGAAGACCCAAAAAAGCAGCCCCGACGCCCTTCGCACCCTCAAGTGGCTGCGTCTGTTCGAGCAGCTCGGCGTGAAGCTCTCCATTCGGCTGCCTCCGTCGGGAGTGCATTGAAAAGTCCGCGCGCTTTTCTCTATAGTGCGCGCCCATGACCACCCAAGCCAAACCCTGCCAAGCCCACAGACCTGAAACCACGTCACCGTCGGACGCATCCCGTCGCCGCGTACACACCCGTCGCGTCGATGAAGTCGAATCCATCGAGGACGTTTTTTTGCACTGTCTCCCTGCGTTCGGCGGTGCGTATTTGCGCAGGGTCTACACCCTTCTCGACGCAGCCATTTCTGCTGGTTGTCCCCTCACCCTCGCCATTGCCGGTCCCGTCACCGTTTCCGGTCAACACCAGACTTGGCTCCTGCCCCTTTTGGAAACCGGCTGGGTCGCCTACCTGTCCACCACCGACGCTGTTTGTTACCACGACGGACACCGCGCTTTGTTTTCTCACCGCGATCCCGTCTTCGAGGTCCCCATCTTCGGCGACGACGGCGCGCTTCGCGACCAAGGCACCATCCGCGTCACCGACATGGCCTTCGACGAGCAAGTCCTCCTCGACCAAGACCGCTTTTTGACCGCGTGCCTGCTGCGACCCGAATTTCAGAAAAAAATGACCGGCACCGAGCTGCGTTTTCTCCTCGGGCGGCTTTACGCGGAACAGGAACAAAAAGCCGGCGTCTCCCCAGGCCTGCTCAGCACTTGTCACCGCCTCGCCATCCCCATTCTCGTCGGTGCGCCTGGCGACGGCAGCGTCTTTTTGAACGCCATGAAACTGTGGGCCATGCAGCGCGCCGGCCTCCTGTCGGGTTTCGCTTTTGACCTCGATGTCCAAGCCGAAGTTTTCGAGTCCTGCGCCTACCACTATCACTGTCTGTTTCAGGTCCCACCCGGTGCGCTCGCCACCCTCATTCTCGGCGGAGGTGTGCCCAAAAACTACAACCTACAACCCGAACCCGGCCTCTCACAAGTCCTCGGTCTTTCCGAGGTCCACGGCTATACCTTCGACGTGCAAATCGTCAGTTCCCCCGTCACCGATGGTTCACTCTCCTCCTGTCCGCCCGCCGAGGCTGTTACCTGGGGCAAAGTGGACAAAAACGTCTACCAAAAAACCACCGAGAGCATGCAGGCCGACTACTCCATGGTCATGCCTTTTCTCGTCAAAGCCCTCCTCGACAAACGCGCCCGGTTCGCCCGTTTTGCCGACAGAATGGGCCAAGACGCCCTCTTTGAAAAACACCCCGAGGCACGCGGCTATCTCCGCAGCCGCGACGGCTATCGTCTCCTCGAACACCGCGACGCCGCAAACCAGCGACTTCTCGACGCTGTTTGCAAAAATGGAGACTGGCTCAAACAAACGCTCCACTATCCGTTCGCCGTCCCGGAGACGCGGTGAAACTCCTATTGCTGACCGTCGGCAAACTTCGCGATCCGTGGGTTCAATCCGGGTGCGCTGAATACGAAAAGCGTTTGCGCGCCCGATTCCCCCTAGAAATCGTCGAAGCCAAAGACCAAGCCGCCCTGCAACGAAAACTCCCTCCTCGCTTTGCCCTTTGGGTCCTCGACGAACGCGGTCAACAGTTCTCCTCCCTCGAACTCGCCCAAAAACTCGACCTGGCCAAACAAAGCGCCATGCCCGGTCTCGCCCTCTGCATCGGTGGTGCCGACGGAACCCCTCCCTCCTTTCGCGACCAAGCCCACTGCCTTTGGAGTCTCTCCAAATTGACCTTTCCTCACCGCCTTGCCCGCCTTCTCGTTCTCGAGCAGCTCTACCGAGCCCAATCCATCCTAGAAAACTCGCCCTATCACCGTTCCTGAACCTTCTTCTGCGCAAATTCTATTATCAAAACAAGACCTTACGCAGTATTTCAAAACCAAAGTCTCCTTTGTCTTGCGATCCAAAACCAAGACAGCCAACATGGCCCGAGCGTTTACACATACAACCGTGATCAGGGGGAAAACGCATGTTCCAAAATATCAAATATCGTTCAACACTTATCGGTTTCGGTTTTGCAGCCGCGTTGGCCACTGTCTACGCAGCAAGCTGCGACAGCCAAACCACCAACAACCAAGACCAACCAGACTTGGCGACTGCGCCCGAACCAGACCTGGCCTCCATCGCACCGCCCATTGTCGTTTCCGCTACGCCCACTACTGCCTTGAACACAGGAAATGCAACCGTCACGCTGACCGGGCAAAACTTTGTGCAAGGTGCCACTGTCACCATTGCCGGTGTTCCTGCCACAGGTGTTCTTTTTAATTCGAGCACAAGCCTCACCATCACCACACCCGCCAAAGCAGCCTTTTGCGGTGCTGTTGAGGTCATCGTCACAAATCCAGATGGCAAGTCAGGCAGTGCAAAGAACATTCTGCGATATCGAAGCAGCACTTACGGATTGCTCGCAGCCATCACCACGACTGCAACTTCCGTCCAAGCCCCAAGAAATCTCGTAATCGCTGATTTCAATATGGATGGAAACCAAGATGTTCTGGTCTCGCTCTTGAATGCTGGCGCAGTGGCCTTTCTGCCTGGAAGCGGAAATGGCAATTTGGGATCTGCAACAAACAGCACTGTCGGTTCACAACCACGCGCAATCGCAAGTCAATTCCTCGATAGTGACAACAAACTCGACGCTGTAATCGCCAATGCCGGAGGTGGAAATGTAAGCGTCATTCTGGGCCAGGGAAATGGCCAATTTACTTCCAAAACCCCAGTGACCGCTGGCAATTCGCCCAATGCAATTGTTTTGCGCGATTTCGATGGAGATGGAAAATACGATTTGGTTGCCGCAAATGCTGGCGGTGGAACCGGAACGGCATCGCTCACCATCGCGCTTGGAAATGGCGATGGAACCTTCAAAACGCCCAATTCCATGAATATCCCCGTTGGTTCAACGGGTATGGCAGTAGGCGACATAGACGGTGATGGGAAGCTTGATTTGGCCATTTCTCACGGTGCGCAAGGAAGCGTCAGCGTCTTGATCGGCAATGGAAATGCCACGTTCAAAGCACCGGTCGCCGTGAACGCAGGAGGCGCAACTCCCCAGGCCAACGATGTGGTGATTGCCGACTTCAACGGAGACCAAAAGCCAGACCTCGCTGTCGCCAATTCCGGCACCAACAATGTCTCTGTCATGTTCAATACCGGTGCAGGAGTTTTTGGAAACACCCCTCAAACCACCCCGACCTCCGGATCAAGTCCGAATAGTCTCATTGCCGTAGACATCAATGAAGACGGATTTACAGATCTTGTGACCGCAAACATGGGTGGTTCCAACCTGAGTGTAATGCTCGGTGCTGCTGCCGGAAAGTTCGCTAACGGAGCAACGCACACCGTCGGAATCAGTCCACGTTTCTTGGCTTCTGGAGATATGAACAACGATCTGCAACCCGATCTTGTTGCGTCCAATGCAACAAGTGGAAACGTGAGCGTCCTCCTCACTCAATGCAAATAATCAGCATAACGAACGCCCTACTTTCCCTCAACGCTAATGTGTTTTAGCGTCCGCACCACCGCTTTCATGCACTGACAATTGATTCGCTGCCAATCTACCGCCGTGTTGAAACGCAAGACGGTCTGGACGCCATTTTGATCCAATGCCTTAATAAAGGACATCAATGGACCAAGCGTCGCCGAATTCATATATTCCAACGAACGCAAGTCAATCTCAAACGGAACTCCATGGACTTCGGCAAGCAGCGTTTGAGTCACGCTTCCCAAAAACTTCGATGGATCACGCGAATCGCTTACACCCATCCAAATCATTTTGGCCAAGCTCGTCTGTTGAACAAAGCGAATGATAAGTCCTTCCTGCTCAAAGGTCTTGATATGTGCAGTCATGGCAGTCTCCGCGTGGCCGTCATGGTCACAATTTTGTTGGACCACTTGCATGTCAAATCAAAACCGCCCTCGAAAGCAATCCGATAAAGCCCCAATTGACTTCCTCCACCGGGATGCGCCATCAATTCCGTCAACCGCGCAAGGTAAAGTTCACCCTTGTCCTCGGTAGATTGAATCAAATCAATATGCCGGGCAAGCGTTTTGATGGATTTTTCGCTACTAGAACCATTTTGAACCACGATTTGAATCCGCTCCGTGTCAATGTTCATAGATGCTTTTACACAAGACGCATTTTCAACGGATTCACCGTACTTGATCGCATTCTCTACCAATTCTGACATCGTCATCATGGCAGCAATCCGAATGGTTTCTGGTTGGTCCGCAAGTGCCTTGAACACCTCTTCACGTATCGAGCGAACGTGATTCCAAAGAATTGGGAACGTCATGTTGATCTGTTGAGCCATGTTAGCCTCACAATGTTATAAAAGAGTACAGAGTTACGCGTCAGTTCGCTTCAAGGCCAATATGGTGATGTCGTCCTCTGTTTTGAGTGATTGAATCTGAGAAAGCAAACTTCTCACGATTCCTTGCGCCGTCTTCTCGCGAGAGGCCGTATCCGAGAATAGTGCAGCAAGTCCCTCAGTTGCCAGCAATGTTCCATCGCTTCTACATTCGATTGCACCGTCGGTGAACAACAGCGCAATGTCGCCAGGATGAAGTTCAAATTCAGAGTCTTCCAGCAGCCCATTCACCTGGTCAATAAATCCAATCCAAACCCCACTCGTTGCAATTCGATCGACTCGACCCGATTCATTCCGATAGATCAAAATGTCCTGGTGCATTCCAGCAAATCGAATCTTTGAACCAGAAATCTGCATCGCGAGGAGCGTCATGTAGTCACTCCGCTTCATCAATTGGATGTTCTCGCGCAAAGTAGTATTTAGAAATTCAAGCAATTGTGATGGTGTAAAATCAGGATGCGTCTTGCTCAGTGTGTTTGAAATCGTGCGCACCGCTGTCTGTGCCATCATCATAATCAGCCCGGCAGGAACCCCATGCCCAGACACATCGCCGACCAAAAGCCAGTCCCGTTCAGCAACTTGAAAAATATCATAATAATCTCCACCGACTGTCGTGGCTGGGACCATTGTTCCATATACTTCATATCCACGAATCACAGGTTGAGTTGGCAACAGCAACGTTTGAATCTTGCGTGCAAGATCCATTTCCGACCAAATTTCGTTAAGCGCATTTCTAAGTTCTGCTGTACGATCTGTGACTTGTTGCTCCAGGTTCTCATTTGTGTGGCGCAATTGATCAGTCAGTTTTCTGAGATCCATATATAGCAACGCATTTTCCACTGCAATGGCGGCCTGTGCAGCAATAACCTGTAGCAATTCAATTCTCGTCTGTGAAAAAATTTGCGTTGCCAAATTGTTCTCAAAATAGGCGATACCAGACAAGCGTCCCTTGTGCGTCATTGCAAGAGCAAGTACCGACTTTGGCTTCACTCGAACGATATATGGGTCGGTGGCGAAACGGCTATCAAAAACAGCATTATCAAGAAGAACCGTCTCGCGGGTTCGATCAACATAACGAATGAGGGACAAAGGCAATTGACTTGAGGAAGTTACCTCTTCATCCATGCCAGACTGAACGACATTAGAGTTGATTGAAATGCTCGCGCTGACGTAAAGCACGTTATTTCGATTGAGCAATAATATGCCGCGATCTGCGCCGACATTCTCCATGAGAATCCACATCAAACGCTCAATCAGCTTATTTAGATCCAATTCACTTGACAACGCTTGAGCCGCACGAATGGCCGTCGCTGCATCCAATTGAGCATTGCTTGCAATAGCTGTGGATCTCGACGGTCCGATATTTGTTGTGGTTTTCGTGACAGTCAATTGGCCACTGTGTGTGAAAAACTCTGCGTATTTATCCTGAATCGCATTAGCAACGATCTGATAACCACATTTTGTGTACAGATAGTGCGCATCAATCATATAAACTTGCGATACTTTCTTTCTGTTCCATGAAAGGTGAAATCTAGCGCACAGTTCGCTTGCCAAAGCCTGAATTTGCAAACATTGCTGAACTTCGGAAAGTTCAATTGCTTTGTCATATAGAATCAGAGCATGATTTGCATCACCGACACAACGTGAACATTCAGCAGACAGAAGAACATATCGAGCAAGATAATTTTCAGGCGAATCGCTTGCCCAGGCGGAAAAAAGCTTTACACTCTTTTCTAGTTCGAGGTGTTCAGGTGAACCAGCAAGCAACTGCGCAGTTTTGATCTGAGCCATTCTTGCTAGTAGTCTATAAAAGAGGTGTTCTGAAAAAGAAAGAAATCCGTTCACAATTGTTTCATACTTACATATGTGGCCAGCAAATGTTAGTGAAATCTCAAAGTCTCCAGCAAAATAGTGGTAAATCTGTCTTAATATAAAATAATGTAACCTGGCAATCGTATCCTCTTGTTGCGGTAAGAAAGTCTGAAGCTCGTCAATGTTCTGCAATGATACTGGTCCAGATATATCACGAATCGCGTTGGCAATTTCTAGTACAAAGGCGACTTCTGAAGTCTGATGCTCGATCCCTGCTCTTTTCAGCAGCAAAAGATGTTCTTCAAGTTCTCTCGAAAGATCAGTTAGATTCGTTCCGCTCAAAAATCGATATAATGCACAAAATGCCAAGGAAGTTTCAACTCGAACGTAATCTCCTTGTTCGTGGCTTTTCTTAAAAGCTTGTTGTAAGTGTTGAATGCCAACAGAAACAGGCTGTTTCCAATGCGAGATCAACTGTCCAAAAACCAAATGGCTTGCATGAGTGTGCTGTGGAAATCGATCTGAAATAGACAGGGCACGCATGGCTGTGTCAAAGGCGTCTGGCCTATGCTTGCCGAATCTCTGGCACAACGAAGCAAATAAGACAATAAAATAGGGTGTTTCAGGCATCAATCCATGCAAAAGACTTAACTTGATTGCGCGAAACACAATCGAAACCATGAGTCCCTGATTCACAACAGAGACAGCGGGCATCATCGAGAAGCACAGCCGCATCCACTTTATGTGAGAAGCTGGTTGTTGTGGTGCGCAAGTCCCCGCAAGAAGATCAACAAGCTGTCGATCAAGATCCAACCACTCCGTTTCGAGCATTTCAGTGGAGATGGTTGAAGCCAGGATATCAATGGGTTGTTCCAGCAAAGCGGCGGCTTTGATCCCACAATCAATCGCCTCAGCAAAGCGACGTTGATATGTCAAAATTGTGACACGAAGAATCAGGCAATCAGCTTCGTCTTGTTTGTTGTTTGCCTTTTGTTCTATATCGGATAGCAACCTGTTGGCTATTTCTGGATTTCCTCTGAGAAATTCAATCTGAGCCAATTTAATGTGAACAGAAAATGTGATATCGTAATCAAACTCCCATCCATCTTCACCAAGCATTTGTGCGCTTACGGTCAGCAGATCGAAGGCTGTATCGTATGCTGTGGATTGTTGAGCCTTTTCTCCGGCAAGCAAATTCAACTTCGCTAGTTCCACTCGTTCTTCTGGGTCGTCGATCAGGGGCGCGCCAATGTTCATTTGTCCAACAAGGTCGAAAAGCTCCTTTTCGTTTGATTCTCGTCGGTATCTGGCTAGCATTACACGTCCATTCCAAAGGTGAACCTCACGCCGCTTTCCTTCATCAATAATCGCATAGGCAGCTTGTTGTACGCGATCGTGTAGAAACTTGAATGTAACATGAAGAGTGGAATCACGAGATGGAGAGAAATAGGTCAAATAGCGATAGTTGCTATCCAATGGGATAATGAAGCCTTCTTTTAGCGCAGGATCGAGATCTATCGCTGTTTCTTTGATCGTTTTCTCGTGAAAGAGTGCCAATGTGGCGATGTCGAATTGATGTCCAATACAGGCAGCCAAGCTGAGGAGACGGCGAGTTTCCACTGGAAGCTGTCTGATGTGCTTAAGCAAGAATGTGATGACATTATCTGTCGCAACTTCATTGTGAATGGAATCAATGTTCCATTGCCATTCACCATCATGATTGATATATATGAATCCTTGCTTATAACACGATAAGATAAATTGACTTACGAAAAATGCGTTTCCGCCTGTCTTTGTGTGAATTAGCTCTGCGAAGTGTTGAATTGATGTATGAATTTGTTCTGTAGAATCAGACAACAAGTTCGCAATGTGCTCAACTTCAAGTGGTGATAGTACAATATGTGTAATTGGCACAGAACGCTTGTTCAATTCTTCCAAGTGCAGGGCAAACAAGTGTCCTGGGTGAACCTCATTGTTTCGATATGCGCCGATGAGCAGTAGGTGTTTTGCATCCGAGTCAGC
>Ga0268298_10000626_pt1 | contig 44950 bp, 52 predicted proteins | sample WWTPWeurt_MetaG_FD_194462 | JGI IMG/M metagenome (GOLD analysis project Ga0268298, IMG submission 194462) | Activated sludge microbial communities from WWTP in Nijmegen, Gelderland, Netherland - WWTP Weurt | ecosystem: Engineered > WWTP > Aerobic digester > Activated sludge | place...
AACGCTTGACGGTTTAGCTTTACCGTCAGTACCGGCAGCCCAGACGCTTGTTCGGTCTTGACGTCGGCCGCGCCCTGAACGTTTTGCAGGATCGCCTGGACCTGTGCTGCAGATTGAACCAGCGTATCCAGGTCGTCGCCGAATACCTTGACCCCGACGTCGCTGCGAACGCCCGATATCAGTTCATTGAACCTCTGCTGAATCGGCTGCGATATCTCATAGACGTTGCCCGGGATCTCTTCGGCCGCCTCCTGGATTTCCGAGACTACGCTCGCCTTCGGCTTCTCCGGATCCGGCCATTCCTTTCGCGGTTTCAGCATAACGTATCCGTCCGACGTGGACGGCGGCATCAGATCGGTAGCGACCTCCGCCGTACCGGTCCGCGCGAAAACTTCCTTGACCTCCGGAATTTTCATCAGCCGCTTTTCGACCATAGCCTCCATTTCCAGCGACTGAGTCAAGCTCGTTCCCGGAATTCGCACCGCTTGCAGCGCGACGTCGCCCTCGTCCAGGCTGGGAATGAATTCGCCGCCCATGCGGGAGGCGGCAATGCCGCAAACGACGACCAATAGGCCCGCAATGACCGCCACGCCCCATCTGTTCCGGATCGAGGCTGCGAGCAGCGGCGTGTAAACGTGACGGGCGCCGCGCATGAACCAGTTCTCATGCTCGGACACTTTGCCTGTCACCAATAAGGCCACCGCTGCCGGCACAAACGTTAGCGACAGGATGCTGGCGCCGGTGAGCGCCATCAGCACCGTCAATGCCATAGGCGTAAACATCTTCCCTTCGACGCCGGTAAGCGTCAGGATCGGAAGGTATACGACGCCGATGATAAGCGTTCCGAACAGGCTGGGACCGATCACTTCCCGCGATGCCGCCAGTATCGTCTCGAAACGCTCCTGGCGGTTGAGTATTCGGCCGAGCCGGCGCTGCTCCGCCGCCAGCAGGCGCAGACAATTCTCCACAATGATAACGGCGCCGTCGATGATGATGCCGAAGTCGATGGCGCCAAGGCTCATCAAATTAGCGCTGACCTTGTTCTCCACCATGCCCGTAATGGTGAACAGCATCGCCAGCGGGATGACGAACGCGGTCGCGATCGCGGCTCTGAAATTGCCGAGGATCAAGAAGAGGATGACGATGACGAGCAGTGCTCCTTCAACGAGGTTCTTTTCGACCGTCGCGACCGTCGCCTCGACGAGATGCGTCCGATCATAGACGGCCCTCGCAATCACGCCGTCCGGCAACGATCGTCCGATCTCCTTAAGTTTGGCGGCAACGCGTTGGGCCACCGTCCGGCTATTTTCGCCGATCAGGAGCATGGCGGTGCCGAGCACGACTTCCTTCCCATTAACGGTTGCTGCGCCCGTCCGCAGGTCCTTGCCTTCTCTGACGTCGGCGACATCCGCAATCCGTACAGGCACGCCGTTACGCGTACCGATAACGATTTCCTTGATTTCCTCGACATTAGCGACTTGCCCGGGCGTACGGACGAGGTACTGCTCGCCGTTGCGTTCGATGTAGCCGGCACCGACGTTTGCATTGTTGGCTGCCAGCGCCGTCATCACTTCGCGGAAACTGAGCTTGTAGGCCATCAGCTGCGCGGGATCCGGCAGCACGTGGAACTGCCGTTCGAACCCGCCGATGGTGTTGACCTCGATGACGCCGGGTACGTTTCGTAGCTGCGGCTTGATGATCCAGTCTTGGATCGTCCGCAGATCGCTCGGCGTGTATTCGCCACCGCCGGCCTTGCGTGCTTCCGGTTTTGCTTCAACGGTAAATAGGTAGATTTCCCCGAGCCCCGTGGAGATCGGACCCATGGCAGTTTCGATACTGGCGGGTAGCTGGTCCTTGACCTGCTGGATTCGCTCGTTGACCAACTGCCGAGCGAAATAGATGTCGGTACCGTCCTTGAAGATGACCGTGACCTGGCTCAAGCCGTAGCGAGACTGCGACCGGGTGCTGTCCAAATGCGGGAGTCCCCCCATCGCGGTCTCGACGGGGAACGTGATCCGCTGCTCGACTTCCAGCGGCGAATAGCCGGGCGCCCGGCTGTTGATCTGGATCTGGACGTTGGTGATGTCCGGCACCGCGTCGATCGGAAGGCGCGTGAAATTCCACGCGCCGAAGGCCGCCATCAGCAGGACGCCGATCATAACGAGCCAACGCTGGCGGATGGCGAATGAAAGGATCGCATCAATCATGGGGTTGCTCCGGACGTTTGCCGGTTTCTCGGATACGTGCAAACGACTGAACAGGCGTCGTGTAGACGACGCCGTCGCCCTTGCGTCCCGTCCACGCGGCTGATGCGATGCGCCCACAGATGTCATCGGCGAGTTCGGACCGGCAGACCAATCTCAGCTCCAGGTATTGATGGTAGGAAAGATCCGTCTCCGTCGACATGTAACCGCCGCCCTGTCCGCGCCCTCTCCCCTGTCCCCGCACTTCGTCAAAGGTGAAGCCGGGGAAGTCAGGAAGGTCGTGCAGCGCGCGGACGACGTGACCTTCCATGTGGGGCCTGATCAGAGCGGTGATCAAAGTCTTGCTGCCATCAGTGCTCATCGCTGCCCGCTCCTTTTGCCATCTCGGCCTTCACGATGAAGCTGTTCTGCGCAGCGTAGACGTCGCCTTCGAGAACGCCGAAAATGATTTCGACCAGATGAGGGTCTCGCTCGCCGATCTCCACGTCGCGGGCGTCGAATTTTTCGCCGTTTCGGACGAACACGACCGTCCGGTTTTCGACCGTCTGCAGCGCCGAGGACTTGACGGCCACCCCGACCTTCTTTGCCGACAGGGTCAGCCGGCCCGTGATGAACAACCCGGGACGAAGCCGTTGTTCGGAGTTCGTCACAATGGCTCTGGCAATCGCGCTCTGGGTGTCACTGCTGCCGACCGGCGACAGATACGAAACCTTGGCCTCGATGGCCGTTCCGCCATCGGCCGGATCGATGAAGACCTGGTCACCGATGCTGACGCGCTTCAAGTCGCGGCGGTACACCGAGAAGTCCACCCACACCGTCGACAAGTCGGCGATCACGAAGGCGGGCTTCTGCTCGGAGACGTATTCCCCCAAAGTCGTCTGACGATCAATGACGGTGCCAGCGAGCGCCGCCTTCAATTCATACTGCGTCAGGCTCTGGTTGCTTTCGATAAGCGCCAGGACATCGCCCTTCTGAACAACGTCTCCGATGCGCTTGCGCACGTCCCGCACGATCCCGGGAAAGCGCGGCGTCACCTGGACTAGCGATTCCTGATTGGGCTGGACGATGCCATTCAACAAGAGGCTGTCCCGCAGCACGCCGGGCGAAGCTTTTGCCAGCTCGATCCCGGCCGCCTGGATCTTGGCATCGCTCAACGCGACGCTGTCCGCATGTTCTTCCTTCTCGGCCTTCTCGGTAGGTGTCGTCTTCGATGTCGCTGGAAGCAACATCCGGTATCCGCCGTAGGCAAGGGCGGCCGCGACCAGAATGAATACGGAATATCGGACAATTGCCTTCATTATCTTGAACTCTCGCGGGTTAGCGTAAACGGGTTGCCGGCGAGCCCTTCGATCGTCGCAATGGCGATATGAAAGTTCTGCAGCGCCTCCTGCTCGCGCAGGAGCGCCTGCACTAGCGAGCCCCGGATATCGAGCAGTTCAAGCAGGGTAAAACGACCCTGCGAATAACCGCTGAAGATCGTTTCCGACGCGCTGCGGGCATTGGGAATGACCGATGAACGCAGCAGGTTCATCTCGGCCAGGGCCCCGGTGAGAGTGTCGTAGGCGCGGCCCACGATGCTGATCAGGACAAGCTTGTTGATGGCGCGCTCTGCATCGGTTTTTGCCAGCGTCTCCTGGGCTGCGATGATGTTGCCCGTGTTCTGGTCAAACACCGGGATTGGAATCGAGACGCCGAGCCGGACCGCGTTGTCGTTGGTATCTTGGAAATGCCGCCAGCCTGCAGAAATGCGCGGATCGGGAATCGCCTTCAGCCGCGCGATCAGGAGCTCGGCATTGCGTTGGGCCGTGACCGCAGTCCACCGCAGCAACTGCGGATTAGCTTCAATGGCCTGGATGATGGTCTGGAATGGCGGTGGCTGGCCGATAGTCGCGAGCCGTCCGACTGCTTTGCCGAACCGCGGGCTGCTGTCGCCCAAGAGTATCGCCAGATCGCGACGGGCCAGGGCTAACTGCGTTTTGGTGCGCTCGCGTTCGACGCGGAACAGATCGGCGGCAACCTGGGCCCGCAAGGTCTCCGCCGGAGACGACGCGCCTTCCTGGACGCGCTTCTGAAGGAGCGGAATGAGCGGATCGAAGCTTGCGATCTGCTCATCGAATATTTCGATGCGGCGTTGTAGGCTGATGATCGTGATGAACGCGATCGCGGTCTCGGAGAGCACTTCAAGCCGAGTTGCCCGGCGCTGCCAAACGGCAGTGCCGATGCCCGCCTCGCCCGCCGCGATCCGCGCTTCGCGCTTGCCCCCCAATTCGACGAGCTGGCTGAGTTGCAGGTTGGTTTCTGCCGACCGCAAGCCTTTATAGGGCCCCGATCCCAACGCGTTGTCGAGTTCGAACGAAACGTCCGGATTAGGGAGCGCGCCGGCCTGGATCCGCAGCCCGCCGGCGATGCCGATATCCCGCTCGGCCGCCGTCAGGCGCGGGTTCGCAGCCAATGCCCGCTGCAGTGCCTGCGGCAAGGAAATAGCTGGCAAAGAACGTTCGGCAGCTCGAGCTGGAAATGTAAGTAAAACCAATGCGCACGTCAGGCGCAGGGCATCTCGGACCAAAACCATACAAAAGACCTGAAAAGCACGAAGACGACGCGGCTAGACCGCGCGGCGGCGATGTTCAGGCCAGATGTTTGGGGGGCGGCGTATCAAGCCGAGGGTGGTCTTCGAACTGGAGCTTAGGCGGAGCGAAGTACAGCGTCACAGGGCGCGTGGAGGGCCCGGCATCCGTGACGAGCGCCGGCATCATGACCGGAGCACAAACGTAGCAATGCCCCGCAAGCACGGGCGATTTTTTGCCGCCCTCATCCGGGCCGTCGTCGGGCATATTGCCAGAATCAGATGAAATGGCGGCTGCGACAGCTTCGTCCGTGCAGGAAATCGTGTGTACCAGACCGACGAAAAGGTAGGAAAAGGCAAGGAATATCAGCAACGTCCGGCGAAGCCCCGGTGCTTGCATTCTCGGCAGTTTCTGACCGAACCGACGTCCCATGTCGTCGGGATAACAAATTTCGTTTGCGAACACTATTACAATGTTGGCAGTCCGTTTGGGAACTTCAACCTTGCTGGTCAAAAATGATGCCTGACCCATTTGCCAGCGTCACCGCGAACGCGGCCTCCCATCCGACCTTGGACAGCCATGCTCGAAAAGGGTGTGTTTGCACGTCTTGTCCCGCGACGAAGAAGCCTCGGTATTCAACCGGCGAGTTCGTCCAACAGAAGAATCAGCAGAAAACCCACGAAGAAAAGACTGGTGACCCACGGCTTTTCCGGCGCCGAATGAGCTTCCACCAGAAGCTCTTCGGTGACGAGATATAGCAGCGCTATCAGACCGAACGAAAAGAATGCCGCGACCCAGAAATTAGGCAGATGGCTGACGGGAATGCCGACAGCCGCCCCGATCGGCAATAGCACCGCGAGACCAGAGACCACGGCAAGAACCTTCATAGGTTGCCGGATGGCTTCCGACAATTCGCCGGTGAGCGACAGCCCCAGAAAAAGCACTTCGATCGTGAGCGCAACCGTAAGGAGGAAACCCTGCTTGGCGCCGGCGGCGAATCCGATGCCGAGGACCAATCCGTCAATGAAGATGTCCACCGCGACCATGATCACCAGGCCAAGGGTGCCTTTGGCCTTTTCGCCCAGACGTTTGATCAGGAGCATGAGAAGGATGCCCGCGGCTCCTCCAAGGACGACCGCCCAAACCGATTGGCGATGTTTTATGTCCGGGAGGAGTTCCCCGGCCGCGGCGGCGAACACGACGCCCGCCGCAAAATGCTGAATGGCCGCGGCGATCACCGGCGTCGGTCGCCGCCAGAGTGCGACGGCAGCTCCCAGCACGACGGCGACACTCGGGATCAAAGTGTAGAGCCAGCCGGCCATCATTACCCTCGGCCGGCTAGGGCCTGCGGCGCGGATTCGCGCGCGAGCGGGCCGACTGACTGGCAAAGCAACCTTAGCGACCGTGGCGCGTTTCTCATTTCCAAACCCACAGGAGATTGCCGATGCCGGACACTTCGCAAATCAAAGAGCACATGGACGTGATTTCATCCGACAAAAAGACCGTCGGCAAGGTCGATCATCTAGACGGAACCGACAAGATCAAGCTGACCAAGCAAAGCTCGCCGGATGGTGACCATCACCACTTCATACCGGTCGCCTGGATCGACCACGTCGACCAGCACGTTCACCTGACAAAATCCGGCGCGGATATCACGGCGCACTGGGAACACGAAGGCCGAAAGTAACGTCAACGGCGAGTCTACACCCCGGCTGGCGCCCGCCGGTCGGGCACACCCTTCCACACTATCAGCGACTTGGCGTCTGTGGCGTCGGGCCGCCACGACCGCTGCGGTCCTCTTCTTTCCGGCGGAAGCGCGATTCCGGAGAAGATGTTTTACCAGCGCCACCGACGCCACAGATCAGAACGAAGAGAATCAGCGCGCGGAACGAACCATGCCCAACGTCATGGCAATCTCCATACCATTCACCATGGGGTCACCGTGCTATGCTGAAGCAGCAAGAGGTTACGACTACCGACACGAGGCATCACACAGGTGACCCGCCCGTGGTAGGGTAAAAGCATGTTGCAGAGCCCCAAGTCTCATCTCTGGCCCGGCGTTCCAATGGCGCTGGCGTCCGCGGTACTTTTCGGGGCCTCGGCGCCGCTTGCCAAACTCTTCTTGGGTTCAGTTCCGCCGCAGATGCTGGCGGGATTGCTGTATCTTGGTGCCGGCGCAGGACTGGCCGTTGTCCATTCTGGTCGGAACGCTATTGGCATTCCTGCAGCAGAGGCAGCGTTGCGCTACAAGGACCTGCCTTGGCTGACCGCTGTCGTGATTTTCGGCGGATGCCTGGCCCCGTTGCTGCTCATGTTGGGCCTGCAGCAGACCTCCGCTTCGTCTGGCTCCTTGCTTCTCAACCTCGAAGGTCTGGCCACCATGGGCATCGCATGGTTGATCTTCAAAGAAAATGTGGACGGCCGCTTATTGCTCGGAGCATTTGCGATCGTCATTGGCGCGATGGTCCTGTCGTGGGATGGAAATAGCATCAAGTTCGATGCCGGCGGCGGAATGATCGCGGGCGCCTGCTTGGCGTGGGGCCTCGACAACAATCTCACACGAAAACTTTCCTCCGCAGACCCGGTTGTAACGACCTTGATAAAGGGGTTGGTGGCAGGAACAGTAAACGTTGGTTTGGCTCTCGCGGTGGGCTCCTCACTTCCGTCTATTTCCGTTATTGGCGCTGCGGCTTTGGTTGGGTTTCTGGGCGTCGGCGTGAGCCTGATTTTATTCGTGCTTGCGCTACGGCATTTGGGCACTGCGCGGACTGGGGCTTATTTTTCGTTGGCCCCCTTTATCGGAGCGGTTGTCGCGATCCTGCTGCTCGGTGAACCGCTTACGGGCCAATTGGCGCTCGCCGGATTGTTAATGGGCTGCGGTCTTTGGCTGCATCTCACCGAGCGACATGAGCATGACCACCAGCACGAATTTCTCGAGCATGACCACAGCCACGTGCACGACGAACATCACCAGCATTCACATGCTGAAGCGGCGGGAGCGGAGCCGCATTCACACCAGCATCGCCATGAGCCAATTCGCCATAAGCATCCGCACTACCCGATTTGCATCATCGACATCCGCATAGTTGAGTAATAGGTTTCACGCATTTCGCCTTGTGTAACAGCGACCGACGCGGTTTATCAAACTTTCCGGCTTGGCGAACAGATATGGATGGTCTTCCACCGCGCGAGCGAGACCAATGACTGAAATTCGATAGTGTGAGGCCCGCTGCGCAAGCCGGCCGTACACCATGAAGACGAGCTGGAAGCCGGTTCGTTCTTTCAGCTCTTCGGCCGTGGCGTGCCTGCGGCGCAATGCTGCCGAATCCGGAGGACGGCGAAATCGTCGAAATCCCTCCATCAAAGCTTGAAAGCCGGAACGTATCACTTGCAAGCTCCAGACTAGGTCGGACGTGAATGTTCGATTGCGGCTCATAAAACTATAAAACTAGGATTATAGTTGTAATCTTTTTGAGATTGCGGTATGTGGGACCATGAACCGCAAGCTCGCTGCGCGCTGCCTCGCCGAATTGGGCAATTTGACTCGCCTGGACATTTATCGGCTACTCGTTCGGGCCGGACCGTCGGGCCTCAATATCACCGACATCCAAACCCGCCTCGATGTGCCGGCCTCGACGCTCGCCTTTCATCTACGCGGGCTGGTTGGCGCGGGCCTCGTTGCGCAGGAGAAAACCGGACGCGCGGTGACCTGCCGAGCGCAATACCATCAGATAGATGCAGTCATCGAGTTCTTGCGCGAGCACTGCTGCGAAGGCTTTGAGAGCGATTTGCCGGCGGCGGTGACGCGCCGAGCGAGTTGACACTTGCGAACGGTGGACCCGCGATCTTCGGCTCTCCACTATGGCTGGATCATACTGGGTGCGGGCACCTTTGGCTCCTTCATGACATTGCCCGGCCAGACGGCGGGCGTTTCGGTTTTCTTTGATCCCATCACTGCCGATCTTGGCATTTCGCGTACCTCCGCCTCGATCGCTTATGCCGTTGGAACGCTCGCGGGGATATTGCCGGCTCCAGTGATCGGCCGCTGGATCGACCGGCGTGGGCCGCGCCTCACGGCAACCATCATCGCCGGTGGCCTTGCCTTGGCCTGTGTATTCATGGCGACGGTTCAATCTGCAACGACGCTGTTGATCGGCTTCGGGCTGTTGCGTGGCGCTGCGATCGGCGGCCTTAGCCTCGTCAGCCAGCAGGTCGTCAATCTGTGGTTTGTGCGTCGACGCGGGATCGCCGCTGCGGCGGCCAGTCTGGGACTGGCGGCCGGTTCCCTGACCTTCCCGAAACTGATCGATACTCTCATCGCGCTCTGCGGCTGGCGAGGCGCCTATCTCGCTCTTGCCGGGCTCGTCGCACTCACCATTCTGCCGGTCGCCGCCGCGCTATTTCGTGATCGGCCAGAAAAGTTCGGACTCAGCACGGACGCTGGGCTGCCGCCTGCCACAGAAGAACCACGGGAGGAGCCATCGTTTACGCGGGGGCAGGCGCTCCGTACCGGCGTGTTCTGGCTGCTGTGCGCGGCCGGCTTTCTGACCAACGCCATCGGCACCGCGTTCCTGCTCAATCACTTCTCGATCATGCGGACCGCCGGAATCGCCCACAACGACGCGTTGCTACTGCTGTCGCTTCTTGCCGGCTTTCAAGCTGTTGCGACGCTCGGCACCGGATTTCTGGTGGATCGCCATGAACCGCGGCAACTAGTCCCCCTTGCGATGTTCTTACTTGCGCTGGCGTCAGCTCTCCCGGCGTTTGGCAGCGGAATCGCCGTCAGCGTACTGTACACGTTGAGTCTGGGCGGCGCTTACGGCTCACAGCAAGCTATCAGCGCCGCCGGCTACGCGCAGTATTTCGGCCGCGACCATCTTGGCGCAATCAGGGGGTCGTCGTTCGTCTTCGGCATTGCTGGCGCGGCGTTCGGCCCACTGCCTTTCGCGGCAAGCATCGATTGGACGGGAAGTTATGCGGCCGTCCTGATCGGGTGCAGTGCACTTTGCATTTTATGCGGCGCCGGAGCATTTGCCGTCAAACGACCATCCTCGTCGGTTGAGTCGGCAATGAATTGCAAGGCGCGAGTAACGCCATGACAGGCGGAGAAACGACCATCGTTGCGGGCATTGAAATCCCTTCGACCGACCCTGTCTTTCTAGCGGTGATTTTCGGAGTGCATATTCCTTTGGGATTGGCCTGCCTCGCCATTGGGGCAATCGCGATCTTGAGCGCGAAGCGGCGCGGACGTCATTCGAAGTTCGGAACGATTTATTTCTGGTGTCTGCTGGCGCTCTTCATCTCCGCCAGCTGCCTGTCGTTTATGCGCTGGGCCGAAAACTACCACTTGTTCATTCTCGGAGCGATGTCGTTCGCTTGCGCCTGGATTGGGCGCACGTGGCTCCGACGGCGCTGGTCGTACTGGGTAAGGGTCCACATCGCAGGGATGGGGCTATCGTACGTTCTGATGCTGGTCGCCTTTTATGTGGACAATGGAAAGCAGCTTCCACTCTGGAAGGACTTGCTCATTTCACGTACTGGCTGATCCCAATAGCTGTGGGGGTGCCGCTCATCTTTCGTTCGCTTCTATGGCCGCTGTTGGCGCAAGCGCGCGGCAGAGTTTCCAGTTGATGCGGCAAGAGCGACGGCGCAACAGTTGATGCGCTGCATATCCTACTGGCGCGCCAGACACCGTACATCTGCTCTAGCTTTGCCGACCGGCATCCAGAACATCGAGCACCGGGCAGTCAGGAGTGGCACCGTTAGAGCATTGCGCGACTGTTTCCGCCAGGATGGTTTCAAGCTTGGCGAGGTCGGAGAGTTTCTTGCGAACGTTCGCCAGATGCGCGGTCGCGATTTTGTGCACGTCCGCACACGGAGCGCGCTCCGGCCCTCCCAAGGCGAGCAGGGCGCGAATCTCCTCAAGAGTGAACCCGAGGTCGCGGGAACGCCGGATGAAAGCCAATATGCGTTTTTCGGCCGGTCCATAGACCCGTCGACCGCTCGCCGTTCGGGGCGGCGTCGGCAGCATTTTAATCCGCTCATAATAGCGGATGGTTTCGATGTTCACACCGCTGAGCTTGGATAGCTCACCGATCGAGATGTTCTCGGCTCCCGAAGACGTGATGGTCCGCATGAAATAGTCCTTGATCCTGTAGTCGCTACAGGATGCAGGGTTTTAATCCATGACCGTCGATCAGTCTGATCACATTGCCGGCAACCGGCGGAAGCAAAGTTTGATGGCGGCAGGCGGCCTGCTAGGGGCGCTCGCGGCATCGTCCTGTTGCATCTTGCCCCTCGTTCTGTTCGGACTCGGGGTCAGCGGAGCATGGATCGGTAATTTTACACGGCTTGCTCCCTACCAGCCGTACTTCATTGCCGCCACGCTCGGGTTCCTCGGGTACGGCTATTGGCTGGTTTATCGATCCTCAACGCGCGCCTGTGCCGATGGCGAGGCGTGCGCACGCACCCTGCCGAACCGCATCGTCAAGACAAGCCTCATCCTCGCAACGATCCTCACCGTCGCCGCGCTTGGCCTAGATTTCGTCGCACCTTTCTTCCTCAACTGACTGGAGAACTCGCCATGAAGAAGCTTCTTGCCTGCGCCGCTTTTGCCATCGGCATCATCGCTTCGCCAGCAGCGATGGCCGCGGACAAAACGATCACCTTGGCCGTGAGCAACATGGACTGCGCAGCGTGCCCTTCCATCGTTAAGGGAAGCCTGGAAGCCGTTCCCGGCGTTACCAAGGTTGCGGTGTCCTACAAGAACAAGACGGCAACGGTGAACTATGACGATGCCAAAGCAGACGTGAACCAACTGACATCGGCCACCACGAAGGCCGGCTATCCCTCCGCTCCCAGGAGCTGATCCGATGCTTCTTCAATCGACCATCACCTGTCCGCACTGCGCCACCTCGAAACCGGAGACCATGCCGACCGATGCCTGTCAGTTCTTCTATGAATGCACCGGCTGCGGCACAAAGCTAAAGCCTAAGGCGGGCGATTGCTGCGTGTTCTGTTCCTACGGCTCGGTGCCGTGTCCACCGATTCAGGCCCAGCGCGCAGGCGAGCCTGGCGCTGCCTCGTGCTGTGCCTAGTCGGCGATGAGCACCCCGACGACGAACGCCTCGCGCGACTGGCTCGGCAGCAAACGTACGAATTTGCTTGCGTGGTGGATTCCGCTTGCCGCAATCTTTGCCGGTCTGTTCGTTCCGGTATCGCTGCGAACTGCCGCCTGGGTCAGGGCCGTCGGTCGAGAGCCGTAGATGCATTTTCGGCGCTGACGCCGCTCTTCACGAAACCGTGAGCTTGTAACCAGACTCGTCTGCCTTGCGAACTAGACAGTTATTGGCGACGGATGTCTGAACAACGGGAGAATTATGTATGGATGACGCCCACTATCCGCCCCTGCGTGCCGTGCTTGCTTCGGCATTGATCAGCGCAACATTAACCCTGCCGGTAAGCGGCGCGCAGGCCCAGATGTCCGACATGAAGAAGATGCCGGGGATGAACGACTCCAAGATGAACGACACGAAGAAGACAAAAACTGCGGATGCAACCGGCACGATCACGGCCCTGAATGCAGCGAACCACAAGATCACATTCGATCATGGTCCGATCCCCGCCATCGACTGGCCGGCAATGAAGATGGAATTCGCGGTCGCTCCTTCAGTTGATCTTGCGAAGCTGAAGACGGGTGACAAGGTCAAATTCACCCTGAGCGGATCCGGCAACACCTACACCGTACAATCGATCAGTCCAGCGCCCTAGTCCAGGGCGCGGACTCATTAGCACGCAGCCAAATGCGAATTGACGCGGGCTTGATGAAGGCAAGATAGTTGGCCGCGACCTTGTCCTATCGGGTCGCAGCGCCCCAACATTGCTTGATCTGTTGAGGACGTTCGATCAAGTCGCACGCGGCTCGTTCGGTAGGAGGAGTCTAATTGGCAGCCCACTCAACGTCCGTGAGTTCACACCGCGTGATTCAAGGCTCCGGTTACCCGCTAACCGGACATGCTGCGGACATACCAAATCGACGCGAATGACCCCGAAGCGGACGTCCTCTTAACTACCATGTGCGCGGAACGACAGTCTTCGTGTCACCTCGATAAGCGTGGGATTTGTTGGCTTTGACTCGTGGCGCGTAGACATCGACACCCTGCGCGTAGATATCGCCTCCGCTGCTGATTTGGCGCGTCGTGGGGGCAATACCGGATTTAGGGCCGCCCACATACTGCTGAGCCATGCTGGACATGGTCAGGAATGGCGTGATGAGTGCAACAGCAATGATGTATCTGACGGTCATGATTTTCCTCCGGCATTCATTCAAAAGTGCCACTGGCAGGTTACGCTCTTGTTGCATTGGTCTTCATCAAAGAGGCGTAAGACTGCCTCGTTTTTAGGCTTCAGCGAAATTTCTTTCCCGCTACGCAAGCGCGAGCCGCGTCGCCCCTTCCAAGAAAACTGATTTGAAATCAGCTCTTTAGCTGACCGTCTCGGCTGGTGGCACGCGATTTGCGACGCGTGGCGCAGGATTGATCCGACACTGCCGAGGAAAAGCACATGCGAGCGTGCCTGATTGCTGCCGTAATATCGATGGCGCTAACCGCGACATCGGCTTCCGCGACCGTAATTATCAGCGACGACGTCGGCGGTAAGATGAAGGACTACACGACGCACTTCCAACAGGTGCGCAACTCCGGTGAACCCGTCGTCATTTCCGGCACATGCGTTTCGGCCTGCACGATGGTGCTCGGACTCGTCCCGAGCGACCGAATCTGCGCCACCCCTAATGCGGTGTTTGGTTTCCATGCCGCGTGGACGTTCGATAGCTCCGGCAAACGCGTCGTCAGCGCGTCCGGGACGCAAGATCTAATGAATACCTACCCGGCTCCTGTGCGCGCGTGGATCGCACGGCAGGGCGGGTTGACCCCAAAAATGATGTACCTGCGAGGCCGTGATCTCGCCGCCATTGTTGCGCCCTGCAATACCTCACGCGCGGCATCTGTTTCACGCTCGAAGCGCTTCGGTGGCGTTCGTCAAGTTGACGATCCAAATGCGCCGCGCGCCAGTTTTGACACGCGCTGAGTACACTGTCCCCTCCGGCTGCGGATGTAATCCTGATCCGCAGCCGGGGTTCAATTCTGGGCCGGGTCAATAGATGGCGCCCGACGACCCGCGTGCGTTTTTTGGCCGGCGCACATTCTAGTATTACCTGCCCCCAGTGTGCGTCATCAGCGACCTTTCGGGCCGCCCTGATAATGCGGTGCCGATCCAGCGGCGTTCGGATTCGCCGCGGGCCGCAGACGTGGTCCTGTCGGGTCGTACGCGTAAATATCGCTTGGCGACCCAACGGTTCTGGATTGCGTGCTCTGCCTGGCCTCATTCGGCCAATAGCTCTTGCTCGTGATCGTCTCGCCCGCGGAGGCCGTCGCAGATATCGCCACCAACGGCAGCAAGAGAGAAATCGTGCGAAGATATTTGATTGACATGGTCCGGCTCCATTATTGTTCGAAACGCCTTGTGCGCTTCTAATGAGGAGTTCGGGGTGGATCGTCCGCCGGTTACAAGCTCACGCTGACGTGAAAGCAAGCCATCGTCGTCGTAACAAGCCGTCGCCTCAATATCGCAGATGCGAAGGTGCAAGGCACAATCGTGCCCACCTGATCCACCGTTCACCAGCGCAGCAGCCGCGGTCCCAATGCTGCACCCGCCAGAGTACACAGCACGATCGTTCCGCCGTACCAGACGGAAATAAACGGCAGCGAATCGTCAGTGCAGTGGAGCGCATAACCAATCGCGCTCACGCCTCCCGCGATCAGGCCAGCGAAGGCACCTGCCCGCACCAAGTTGGTAGGTGCACCCTTCCTGACGGCCCAAATTGAAACCGCGAAGGGAACGATCGCAATGATGGGAATGGAGAGAAGGCATTCCAGCCACTCATCCCCCACGATCATCCTGCCCCAATGCGAGCGGGGCGCGGAACCGAGGCTGATGGCCGCAAGACCCAAGACGACGAGAAACGGCACCGCAACGAGCAAGGGCGATGCCTTTCGCTCTCCGCCGGGACGGGCCAGCCTCGTCAGATAAATCAGCGCGAGAGCGACGATCCCGAAGGCGAAAGCGAGTTTGACGGCGAGAAAAATCAGCGCGCGGGTTGTTGCCAAGTCGGGGCGAACCCCCAGGCCGAGCAACGCGATGCCCAGCGCCACGACTATCCCCGCCGCAAGCGCCACGAAAAGCGTGCGAGCGACCGAGTGGCGATCGACCGGCTCTGGATTTGTACTCAGGAGGGCAACCAGATCGTCTGTTTTCATGTCCGTGTTTCCCTCGCAATCAACGCAGCCAGCGCTTTGAGCCCGCGATGAATGTTCACCTTCACGCCGGATTCAGAAATACCGCACCGATCCGCGGCTTCGGCTATGCTCAGTCCATCCAGTTTGACGGCCTCGATCGAACATCGCATTTTCTCCGGTAGCCGCTGCATTAGCCGTTTCAGGTCGTGCGAACTCTCGGCGTCGACATTGTCGTCATGCGCCATGATCATATCTGCTTCATCGATAGGCACATCGGCCGACGAGGCGCGGGTTCGACGCAAGAAATCGATCAGCTTATAGCGCGCGATGGCGTGTACCCACGGGGTGAGCGGCTCGACGGGATCGTAGGTATGTCGCTTGAGGTGAATCGCCAAGACCGCCTCCTGAACCAGATCTTCAGTCTCTACCGCACCCCTCCCCATCCTGGCGAGCTTGCCCTTATAATAGGCACGCAGACGACGGCTCAAGCCGTCGAGCAGTGAGCGGTACGAAGCCGCGTCGCCGTCCAGACTGGCGAGCATCAGGGCCTTAAGTTCGACCTCCTGGGTCGTCATGCTCGCCTATCTTGATGAGTTCGCAGGTTGGGCCGGTTTGGTTACAGGCGATGGTGGTCTTTTAGGATGTCGGATCACTTGACGGTGACCTGTCCAATCATTCCGTATTCGCGATGATCGGGGATCAGGCAGGAATATTCGAACGTGCCCGCCTTGATGAATTTCCAGATGATCTCAGCGGACTTTTTCGGGGCGAGGCGCACGCCGTTCGGGTCGTCGTGCTCCATGCGCGGGTTCTTCTTCATCGCTTCTGCGTGCTTCAGGTTTTCTTCCTTGGTCGCGAGCAGAAATTCATGGTCCTCGAAGCCAACATTGCGGATGACAAACCTGATCTGTTCGCCGCGCTTAACCTCTATGCGTGACGGCGTGAACGCCATCTCGCTCATCTCGACCTCGATCATCCGCGAGGGTCTTTTCGGATTGCCGGGTTCGCCGGCAGCGTAGGATTCGTGGGCGTGCTGTTCGTGACCGAGTGCTGGCGCCGAGGCGGTTGCCAGGGTGACGAGCGTGATGCCGATCATGGTGATTTTCGTCATTGGAATTTCCTTTGGGTTTCTTTTTGGGGCCTCAGGGCTGCTCTACATCGGTGGCAAGGATCAAAAAAATGGCCCCCCTCATTCTGCCGCCTGGCTACGATTGAAGACGCTTGTCTTCTCCCGATCCTTGCTGCTCCCTTCTGCTGAAACGGCGGTGTTCGGTTCGCGCGGCAACCCAAAGCCCTTGATCAGCGCATAGACGGCCGGAATCACGACGAGTGTCAGAATGGTCGACGAAATCATGCCGCCGATCATCGGCACAGCGATGCGTTGCATGACTTCGGAACCGGTGCCCGTGCTCCACATGATCGGGATGAGGCCGGCCATGATGGCGACGACGGTCATCATCTTGGGCCTTACCCGCTCGACCGCACCCAGCATGATGGCTTCGTTAAGGTCTGCTCGCGTGAACGGCTTGCCTTCCGCCGCCCTTTCGGCATGAAGTTCCTTCATCGCCTGGTCGAGATAGATCAGCATGATGACGCCGGTCTCCGCCGCGACACCGGCCAAGGCGATGAAGCCCACGGCCACTGCGACGGACATGTTGAAACCAAGCCACCACATCAGCCAGAGACCGCCGACGAGCGCGAACGGCAGCGAGAGCATCACGATCAGCGTCTCGGTCAACCTGCGGAAATTGAGATAGAGCAGCAGGAAGATGATCAGCAACGTGACGGGCACCACGATCTTCAGCCGAGCGGTGGCGCGCTCCAGATATTCGAACTGGCCGCTCCAGACCACGTAATTTCCTGGCGGAAACTGCACGCTTGCGGCGACGGCCGCCTTGGCGTCGGCCACGTAGCCGCCGAGATCGCGATCGCGGATATCGACGAAAATGTAAACCGCCAGTTGACCGTTCTCGGTCCGGATCGTGGTCGGGCCCCGTGTCAGCTTGATCGCGGCGACCTCACCGAGCGGCACCGTTCCGCCGCCGGGCATTGCCACCAGAACATCCCGTGCGATCGATTGGGGATCGCTGCGCAGGTCGCGGGGATAACGCAGATTGACGCCATAGCGCTCGCGACCTTCGACAGTCGTGGTAATCGTCTCGCCGCCGAGGGCGGACGAAACGGTGTCCTGGACATCGCTGACCATCAGGCCGTAGCGTGCGAGCGCCTCTCGGTCGGGAACGACGTCCAGATAGTAGCCGCCAATCACCCGTTCGGCATAAGCACTCGATGTGCCTGGAACGGCCTTGACGACGGTTTCGATTTGCCGGGCCAGCTTCTCCATTTCAGTCAGGTCCTTGCCTATGACCTTGATGCCGACCGGGGTCCGAATGCCGGTTGCGAGCATGTCGGTGCGGGCCTTGATCGGCATGGTCCAGGCGTTGGAGACGCCGGGAAACTGCAAAGCCTTGTCGAGTTCGACAATCAGGCCGTCGACGGTCAGGCCCGGACGCCACTCCGCTTTGGGCTTGAGATTGATAACCGTCTCAAACATCTCGGTCGGCGCGGGATCGGTCGCGGTCTCGGCGCGTCCGGCCTTGCCGTACACCGAGGCGACCTCGGGAACTGTTTTGATGAGCTTGTCCTGCGTCTGCAAAATCTCGGCCGCCTTGGTCACCGACAGGCCCGGCAACGTCGTCGGCATGTACATCAGCGTGCCTTCGTTCAGGCTCGGCATGAACTCGGTGCCGAGCTGGCGCGCCGGCCAGAGGCTTACCGCCAAGGCGACGATTGCGAGAAAGATCGTCAGCGTCTTGGCCTTCAACACGCCCTGGATCAGCGGCCGGTACACCCAGATCAGAAACCGATTGATCGGGTTCTTGTGCTCCGGAACGATCTTGCCGCGAATGAATAGCACCATAAGCGCCGGAACCAGCGTAACCGACAGAATCGCCGCCGCAGCCATCGAGAACGTCTTGGTATAAGCCAGGGGGCTGAATAGTCGGCCCTCCTGCGATTCCATGGTGAAGATCGGCAGGAACGATACCGTGATAATCAGCAAGCTGAAGAAGAGCGCCGGTCCGACCTCGCTTGCCGCTTCGATGAGAACTTCCAGACGCGGCTTGTCGGGCGGCGCACGTTCGAGATGCTTGTGAGCGTTCTCGATCATAACGATAGCGCCGTCAATCATGGCGCCGATCGCAATCGCGATGCCGCCGAGGCTCATGATGTTCGAGCCGATGCCGAGCACCTTCATGGCCGCGAAAGCCATCAGGATACCGACCGGCAGCATGATGATGGCGACCAGCGCACTGCGTACGTGCAACAGGAACACGATGCAGACCAGCGCCACGACGATGCTTTCTTCCGTCAGCGTCCGCTTCAATGTCTCGATCGCGTTGTGAATCAGAGTAGAGCGGTCATAGACCGGAACAATCTCGACGCCCTTAGGCAGCGCGGATGCCATGTCGGCCAGACGCGCCTTCACATTGTCGATCACATCCAGCGCGTTCTGGCCGAAACGTTGCAGCGCGATCCCGCTGGCGACTTCGCCTTCGCCGTTAAGTTCGGTGATGCCTCGCCGCTCGTCGGGGCCGAGCTCGATCCGCGCGACATCCTTCAGCAAGACCGGCGTGCCTTTCTCGGTCTTCAGCACAACATTCGAGAGATCGGAGATGCTTTTGATGTATCCCCTGCCTCGCACGACAAATTCGAATTCCGAGAGTTCAACGGTTCGGCCGCCCACATCCATGTTGCTGCCGCGAACCGCATCGCGGACTTTCGCAACCGGAATATTCAACGACCGCAGGCGGTTCGGATCGACGATGATGTTGTATTGCCTGACGAAGCCACCAACGCTTGCCACTTCGGCGACGCCCTCGGCCTTGGCGATGCCGTAGCGGATGGTCCAATCCTGCAGGGACCGGAGGTCGGCCAGGTTCTTGTCCTTGGACTGCAGCGCATATTGATAGACCCAGCCAACGCCGGTCGCGTCAGGTCCCAGGGTGGGCGTCACGCCATTGGGCAATTTGCGCGCAGCCGCGCTAAGATATTCGAGAACGCGTGAGCGCGCCCAATAGATATCCGTGCCGTCCTCGAAGATGATGTAAACGAACGAGACGCCAAAAAAGGAAAAGCCACGGACAACCTTTGATTTTGGGACCGTCAGCATCGCCGTTGTCAGCGGATAAGTGACCTGATCCTCGATGACTTGCGGGGCCTGTCCCTTGTAGTCGGTGTAGACGATCACCTGGGTGTCGGAAAGGTCGGGAATCGCGTCCAGTGCTGAGTGTTGCAGCGCATAAATTCCGGAGGCCACGGCGAAGACCGCGCCGATTAGAACCAGCATCAGATTGCGGGCCGACCAATCTATGAGTCGCGCAATCATTGCGACTTCTCTCCCTTGTCCAGGCCACTGAGCGCGGCCTTGAGATTGCTTTCGGCATCGATCAGGAAATTCGCGGAGACGACCACCTTGTCGTTTTCGGCGAGACCTTCCTTGATTTCGACGCGGCCACCGCCTCGCCGTCCGAGCTTGACTTCGCGCGGCTCGAACCGGCCGTCGCCCTTGTCGACAAGCACAATTTGCCGCTCGCCACTATCGATGACTGCGCTGCTGGACACAGTCAGCACGGGCGTCTCGGCTCCTGTTGCGATCTCCACATCCGCATACATGTCCGGACGCAGCACCTGGTCCGGATTGGGCAATTCTATTCTGATCCGCGCGGTCCGCGTCTCCGCCATCAAGTGCGGATAGATCAGCGTGACGTTCCCGGTGAAAAGCCGGTTTGGATAGGCGCGTAGGCGGACGCTGGCCTTTTGCCCGACCTCGATCAGGGAAAGATCCCGCTCCGCGACATCGATCAATACCCAGACGACGTCGTGATCTGCGATCCGGAACAGAACATCGCCCGGAGCCGCGCGCATGCCGTTGACTGCTATGCGCTCCACGATTTCGCCGTCCTGCGGCGCAGGCCAGCTGACATAGACCGGGATCTCGCGCGTACGCTCTATCTCAGCAATGAATGCCTCAGGTGCATCGAGGTTTTCCAAGCGTCGGCGTGCGCCCTTTAACGCTTGATTGCCAATGCCTGTATCCGGACGGGCATTGAGCGCCGACAGATATTCGGCAGCGGCGCTCGACAGGCTCGGGCCGTAGATGCGCATCAGCCGCTGGCCCTTATGGACGTGCGTTCCGGTGGTGACATTTTCGACGGATTGGATGAAGCCCTCAAAACGAAGCGATACGACCGCTTTTCGGCGCTCGTCTTCCTGAACGATGCCCGGCGCGCGAACCATTGTGTTCAGGGTACGGCGCTCGGCGACTTCGATCTGAACACCCGCCTTTTGCAGCTTTCCGGCGCTGACCTTGACCGATGAATCGTCGTCCTGTTCACCTTCATAAACTGGCAGATAGTCCATCCCCATCGAATCCTTCTTCGGAGTCGGCGACGTGTCGGGAAGGCCCATGGGGTTTCGGTAGTAGCGGATTTTGCCTCGATCCCCGCTCTTCGCGGTCTTAGTTTCCGGCGGGCTCTCCTCGAAGCTCACGTCTTCACTTGCGCGGACCGCGAGATAGTCCTTGCCCGCTGAAGTTTTTTTCGGAGTAGGCGAATAGCTCGGCAACCCGTCCGGATCGCGATAGTAGATCACGGGTCCGCTCGCTTCAGACTGAGCCGGATTCTGTTTGGCGACGACGGGCAGAACAGCGTCGAGCCATCCGGGAAGCGGACTGTTCGAACGTCCCAGCGCCAATCCGACTACTCCGGCAGCCAGGATCGCGGAAACAATCACGAAGGCGCCTACAGGCCGTCTCATAGCGAACATCTCAGCGAGTTTGAATCGGGCGGGCACTTGCGCACAAATAAAATCATTTGAGCTTCCTCAGTGAGTTCGGCCCAAATCGCTGGTCGGTTACGAGCTCACGCTGACGTGAAGCCGCCCAATACGCTCCTCTCATAGCGAACCTCCCGCCAGACGCTCCATCTCGGCATATTTCGCCTGCAGTTCCACCTTCAGCTTCAGCAAGTCGAGTTGAACCGTGCGAAGCCTTCGTTCCGCCTCGAAAACTGCAGAAAGATCGGACGTGCCGGCCTGGAAACCGTTTCGCGCATTGTCGACCGACGAGCGGGACGGCGGCAGTTGGCGCGACGCGTAGATCTGCACGACCTTCCGCAGCGCATCGACGCTGAACCAGGCGTCGGCGATCTGTCCGTCGATCCGCAACCGCAGCGCCTCGTTGCGGGCTTGCGCGGCGCCAAGTCGCGCGCCTGCCGCACGTTGCTCTGCATCCTTGACTTCGTAGTGCAACGGCAGCTTGACGCCCAGCATGAACTCGCCGGTGTCCTCTGTACCGGGGCGCTGCACGTATTTGGCACCGAGCGTTACGTCGGGATAGTAGTTGAGGTCGGTGAGAGACTTGGTTTGAGCTGCGGAATTGCTCTGCGCACCGGCCAGCGCCAGCATCGGGTTTGCCGATCGTGCGAGCGCCTGAACCTGCGCGAGGCTGATTGCCTTGACAGTCCGAAACCCGGTTGGCGCAGCCAACGGAGCCAAGGATGGGCGACCGATCAGAGCATTCAGCCTGGCTGCGGCGGCTTTCTGTTCGCCCTGCCGGCGAATGACGTCGCCCTCCGCGGTAGCGGCTTCGATTTCAGCCTTGATGACGTCCTGCTGATCGACCGACGTTGTGCCATATCGCGACCGCAAAAGACCGAGGATCTCGTCATAGCGTCGTTTGATTTCGGTCGAGATTCCTACGGCCTCATACGCGGCGTTGTATTCGCCATGCGCGGCTACGACCTGCGCGATCAAATCAATGACGGTTGCACGGCCCTGGAATTTTGCGGCGTCAGCGTCAGCCTGCGCAATACTACGCTCGAGACCATATTTGCCCCAAAGCTTGAAATCCTGTTCAAGGCCGATGCGACGTTGGCCGACGCCTTGCCGGTTAACGTCCCACGCTTCGAGAATGAGGGTCGGATCGGCCAACACACCGGCCGTTCCGATCTTGTGCACCGCCGCGTCGAAATCGAGCGAGGCCGCCGCTACGGTCGGGTTGAGGCGCTTGGCGATTGCGACGACGCTTTCCACCGTCGCCCCGGGCACCGGTTGATCGCCTGCTGCAGCCGGAGACAACCACAGCATTGCTGTGGTCGCTCCAACGGCCGCGAGCCGCGTGATTCCGAGAGAGCGGATCACGGCGTCGCCTTAAGGACGAGCTTGTTTTCGACTGTCCCGGTCTCGCCCTGCACTTTGGCGCCAAGGGAAAGCTGCCAACCCCCTTCCATACTCAGGGTCGCCTTGAACTCGTATACGCCCGGCTCTGTGCTAGGCATCGGCGTGACCTTGGTAGCCATCTCCTGCATACCGTCAGGAGCCATATCCAAGCGTGTAGCAAAAATGACCGCGTCGGGCACAGGCTTTCCGTCGGGCTTGTGGACAAGCCGGACCGCGATAATCGCGTCGCCCTTCTTGACGGTCCGATCGACCAGTTGGAACTCGTAGTCTTTAATGTCGGCACGCGCGAGCGTGGCCGAACCGGCAATGGCAATGCCGATGAGCGCGGCCTGGAAGGCGCGTGCGTAGAGGTAGCTCTTCATGTTGTAACCTCGAAATCCTGATGTGCCGCGAACGGCATGCGTTCTGCGCGTGGCCCAGAGGCCGCGCAGCAGCAGAGGGCGTTGTGACGCCAATCAGGCCAGGATTCGAGGAGGATGGTCCGGAGGGGCGCCAATGAGGCCATCGGCGATCAAATCGACGAGCGCGTAGGAAAGCCTGCGAGTTTGGAAAGAAACCTGGATAACGTTTGCCGCGGAGGGCTCAACCTGGGCGACCGTCAACATGCACATCGCGATAAGCGGGCAATCCGGGCAGTTTTTGTTTTTCTGACCGTCCGGACAGCATGGCATGTCGCCAGACATAGCGGACATGTCGCTCATCTCGCCAACAGGCAGCTGTCTTGCTGCCGCCGGCGCTACCAGCGGCGCACCAACCAGCCCAACGATCACAAGGACCGCAAGCAGATGACTGATGAGTCGGCGAAGATTCATAACCTAACATCACACGAGACGCGGAACTTTGGAAGGCCCGCGTCAAATCACAAGTGCGCCAGTCCAGAGATTTACGGACCATTAATTGATAGTTAATTCAGCAGCTTAAGGCTCAGCCAACCGCCTCTCCACCGACAAAGCGCATAAACGTTTGTCGACCTTTGGCGCCGAAAAGGACAACCTCGTACCTCTCGGCCGGAGCCCTCTCCCTTTCCATCCCTGGCGATCCCACGGGCATCCCGGGCACCGCCAAGCCGATGGCTTCAGGTCGTGTCTCCAGCAACCGACGGACGGCCACTGCGGGAACATGCCCCTCAAGAACGTAGCCGCTCGCTTCAGCCGTATGGCATGCCGCCAGATCGTCCGGCACGCCGAGGCGGCGGCGGACGAGATGGAGCACCGTGCTTTCCCGCACCGTGACGGCAAAACCAGCGCTTTGAAGATGACGAACCCAGCCCGTACAACAACTGCAGTTCGGATCCTTGTGAACCAGAATTTCCGACGGTTCGGCAGCGGCAACATGACGCGGCAACGCCAAGAGCGCGGCTACAAGACCGAACGCGCTTCGTCTCGTTAATCGGCCCGGGTATTTTACCGATTCATCCATGTTCTTCGACCTACACGTAGCTCGTCTGCCGCGACACTAATCCAAGCCTACTCAACATAGAATCAACTTTTCTTGTGAGTGTGAGGTCCGTTCGCCAAAGGACGATCTGCATCATTCTGAATCGTTTAAGATTGCATGACAGGCTCGGCGCAGCACTTAGGCATCCAAGCGGCGCTCCTCTTCGGCCTCCTCTGGGTCACCCCCCGAAGCCCTGGTCAGGAAGGGGGCCAGGGCGGCTTTTCGTGAATCGCGGTCCAGTGCATATATGCGCGCCCACACTGAAACGCCGGCTCTGCCTCACTCGAGTGAGCAAGCAAATCCGGCGGAAAATCGTTGCCGAACGCAAACAGCGCGGCAACTAACGATGTGTCGCTTGGACGTTCGCACATCTAAGAACAGCGATCGTTTCAGACAATATTGTGCCTCCGAGAACTTGAGCTTCTTCCTTTCGACCAACGTTTGCGCCGTCGCATCCTACCGCGTCAGGTGAAATCTCGAGTTCGCACCACCGGCGCGAACGACGAGCGGCATCCCGATGGCAATCGGAATCAGCCAGTACGTGAAATGAGGCAGGTCTTTCCAAAGCGGGAGCTGCTTTCCATTGTCGACGTAGGAAGCAACCAGCATCAGAATATATGACATTTCCATCCCGGCGATATGCAACCTGGCCCAGTAGCGCCACCGCTGCCGGAGCGCTACGCGACCGGTCCAGGCGCAAGATGGCTCGCTTTATGGGTGCGCTATCTTGGCGCATCTGCCGTTGCGCTAGGTCAACCCGGCGAATTCCGGAAGCGGTACTGCATCGCCCCGAAAACACCGCGATGCTGGCTGCCCAGGTCAGCGCGAACCCGAACAGGACCCATTTGAAGTCCGAGTTGATCATGAAATTGACGGCGGCCATCCAGCCGATCGATGTCACGCCTGCAATAACGGCACCGAGAACGGCCCATCGGTTCCGCTCACTAAACGCCGTCACGGCCAACGTAAGCGCAAGACGCCGGTGGCCGCTACATAGCCGCCCATTACCCGAAACACATGCATCAGCCATGATCCTAATCTCGGGCCGATCGACTGCAACTCGGCTGGCGTAAACTGCATGTAGCGGATGTCCTCCGGCAGCAAGGCGGGGCGCAGGAACAGAAAATAGCAGCCGACGCCGATCAGCAGGATGCCGAACAGCGCAAGAAGGATTGCGGAAGCAGGCCAGCGTGTTTCCTTGCTCCGCATTGGGTTCTCCGACCGTCAGCTGTGACACTAACTATCCGAAGATTGCGTTCGGAGCAGCCGGCCTATCTTCGGGATGAATGCCGGCACCTCGGCGGCATACTTGTCATAACCCTCGCCGAACTCCGCCCTCACCGCCCGCTCCTCGTCGCGAGCCAGCTTCACATACATGATCGTCAGGATCGGGAACATGGCAAGCGTGAGAATGGTCGGCCATTGCACCAGGAAGCCGAGCATCACCAGGATGAATCCCAGATATTGCGGATGTCTGACATATCCATAGGGGCCAGCGGTCGCGAGGCGGCGCGTCCGCTGCGCATCATAGAGCACCGTCCAGGCTGTGGAGATCAACACGAACCCGGCGCCGATCAGGACGAAGCTCAGGATATGAAACGGTCCTGCATGCGGGTTGGTCTTCCAGCCGAACATCATCTCCAGGAGATGGCCGGCGTCATGCGAGAACCAGTCCACGTCCGGGAAGCGCGACTGCAACCATCCTGACAGGAAATAGATGGTGAGCGGGAAGCCGTACATCTCGACGAACAGTGCGACCAGAAACGCGCTGAACGCACCGAAAGAGCGCCAGTCCCTCGGTGTCTGCGGCTTGAAGAAGGTGTAGGCAAACAGGATAAAGATCGCGGAGTTGACGATGACCAGGCTCCACAAGCCGTAGGCGGGTGCCGCGTCGTTCATGATGGCCTCGGTTCCGCGTCGTGGCCGAGGCGGTCGCGACCTCCATGGTGATGATGGTGTCCTCCATGCATGAAGATGTGCATTAGCGGACAAGCGAGAAGCGGCAGCCAAATCAGAAGCCCGAGCACATGTGCGCGGTGTTCGGTGAATAGCAGCGCGCCTGCGACAACCAGGAACGCGACCAGCACCAAACCGACACGGGACTTCAGCGATATACCCTCCCGCGGTTGTCCCTGATGACCAGAATGGTCCTGAACCGACATTGGCATGCTTCTCCTGATAGCTGTCAGCAATGATAGGACGGGCGCGGCCGCGGGTTTTTGACCCATATCAACAATCCGGGCAGTAGCGCTTTGCGGATTGCACAGAAAAGAGTTCGACGATCTAACGGCACTGCCAAACATTTCAGCAGTTCCGAAGAAGCGATAATTGATGCTTCTTGACCTACATCAACGTGCTGAGCGACGCCTGGGCCTAATGAGTTCACATCGCAATTCACCTAGATTCAAAACGGAGAGGAACTCATGATCAGTCGTAAATTGCTCATTGCGACCGTCGCTATCTGCTTCACCGCGCTTCCCGCGGCTGCACAAACAACGACGTCGGATGACAAGAATGGCCACCATTACTCGGGCGGACCGAAAACCGAGGTGCCGCATCACATGGGCAAGAAGGAAACCGCCGGCACCAAAAAGTCAGACGGAGGCACCCATCACTATAGCGGTGGTCCGAAAACCGAGGTCCCGCACCACATCGGACCGAAGAAGGACTGAATCGAGACCGGCGCGTTCGGCTCTCTCGTTAGACCGTGAAGGCGGCCTCGTTCCTGGAATCATCTCGTTTTTGTGGGCGGCTACGTTTTCTTGAGCCGCTCAACGCTCTCAAACGGTCAACGGAACAGTCGCGGCGCTCGGATTGTCCGCGAGCGTCGTCGCTACCTTGGCGCGGAAGGGAGCAGAAAGAATGGTTCGGCGCCGCAAACAAGTATAGAGCGGCATCGCGAGCGAAACAGCTCCTCACAAGTGGCGACAAGTGAATTCCCGCCCTCAGCAACGCCGAGACAAACCAGGTTTATTGGAAAGCTCCTCTTGCTGTGACACGCCAAACGTCGGGACCGCGGAAGCTCGATGGCATGCACAGCCCCGCACTCACGCATTGCGGCCGTGACTGCGGGGTGCTCGACCCGTGCGAGGCCAATGGCATCATCGAGTGTTGCGGGCACAAATTGATCGGCTGGCCGCGCTGACGTCAGCCTGCTGGGCTGGCTTCTAATTACTCGCTGATCGGCGTCGCCAACGCGACTAAGAAGCAACGTGGCCGTGATGCTCGGCCGCAACGCTTCTCTCGAACTATTCCGGTTGATATAAATCAAGGGAGTGGGCGACGAAGCGCTGTGTGCTCGGCTGGCGATAAGCGAGAGCTAAGAGTCTTAGGAAGCCAAGCAGGACCTCATGGTCGCTTCTGAACCCTCTACTCCTCACGCGAAACTGCCATGGTTCATTGCAGAGCCTGGGCGAACCGACGTGCTGCTGGTCGCCATGGGCGTGTTTGTGGTGCTGTTCGTTTTCTTGGTAGGGGTCTTCATGTTGCGACCGCATCATCTGCCGGAGCACATCGCCCAGAAGGAAAAGAAGGTTCAGTATCATTAAAGCTCCCCTGTTGCGTCTTCTCGACGTAAATCAAAGGGGCGGCATAGACTGCCTCGTAGTCGATAGGGAATCCACCAGCCGAGGCTCTCCCATGGACCACATTAGATCGCCAGCTCATTACGCCCATGCGCCTTGGTTCGTTGTGGGCCCCGACGAAACGGACATCTTGCTAATCCTGATGGCAGCGTTTCTGGTGCTAATCGTCTTCATGTTCGGCGTCCTGATGCTACGTCTGCACCATCTGCCCGAGCACATCGCGCATAAGGGACAGAAGGTTCAATATCAGCTTGTAGCAACTCTCGGGCTTCTCGCGATGTTCACTCACGAAAATCTCTTTTGGATCGTCGGCCTATTGCTGGCGATGATCGACATTCCCGACTTTTCGGGCCTGCTTGGTCGCATCTCTAACTCGGTCGAGCGAATTTCGTCGAGGAGAGCATCGACTTCATGACGCATCCGGCTCTCAGTTTATGATGCTGCGAGTATCACGTCGGGTAGGTCCCGGCGTTGTCGTCTCGACTATGCCCTATGAGATCTCCTACCGCCGCTCCTTTTTTCCACCCCATCGCAATTCTGGCTAGAAACCGTTCAGCGGCTCGTCACCAGCATAATTTTCCGTTCAAGCGAGGCGCCGCTGACGGAAAGATTGCGGACCGTCAGGGGCAACGCCAGCAAGCTGTGTCGCGCCGGCACTCCTCCTAACCGCTCGCCAAGGATCATGATCGCGATAGCCGAAGAGTCTCGAGTCAGGGCGTTGGGTTGGCGCCGTAAACTTCTGCACAAACCTGCGACCCATCCGTGTTGCTTGATGCAAATCAAAAACCGCCGGGACTTGCTGTGCAATAGTACATCGATAGAGCCTGCCGTATCGAGCACTCCGTGGCGCGGTCCGCAAACAGGAGGAGATAATCTTGCGCCAAGCAGTCGTTTTTGCAGCGATAGCGTTCGGCTTCACAACTGGTTTCATGTCTGCAGCGGCTCAAACGCTGACAACAACGCCCAGCGAGTGGATGGAAAAGCTGGATCGGGAACACAGATACCTTATTTCTCCTTTGGGGCATGTGCATGCGAAAGGTCAGATCCGAGCTATCGACACGGGTTCGGGAGCTGCTCCTTCAGTCACGATCCTTACGGAAGATATGCAAAGCGCCGACGGCAGCATCAGGATGCGGGCCATGGAAATGCCATTCCATGTAACGAACCGTCGCATGCTGAAAGATTTGCGGCCGGGAGATTTCGTGCAGTTTGAAGTAGCTAAGCTCAGAAACGCTGTGATGATCACCGATATTCGGAAATCCCGCTGATCCAGAACCGTTGCTCGGCTTTCCTTCCCGGTCGCGGCTACTCGAGCGCATAGTGCAGACGAACCGGTGCCGGCTGGTACGATCGGCAGCACTGGCCACACAAATCCGCAAATTGCTACACCTCGGCGCTAAGCGCTTTGCCGCCTTTGCCACCGAAATCCGCCCGAAGCCAATAGTAGAGTGCGAAGACAGGTGCCGTATGCGCGAGAATCCAATTCTCGCAAAGAATTCGGTCCAGCTTCCGTCAATGTGAGCCGCGACTGCTGTAGGCCCCGCTACGCAGAGTTGAGCGTATGCGCCGAGCTAACTCGGCGTATACGCGACAAGGCTCGTTAGCTGGCTCGCTGCCGAGAAGGCGGCTAATTGTTAATCAATCGTTAACCAATCGAGACGCAAAAGATTGTAGTTCGGCAGGGAGATTCTTCATGAACGGTCTGGAAGTGATCAACGCTTAACCAGATCCTTGCGACATTCGTCACTTTTTTGATCGCGTTGCCGTTTATGGCGGAGAGTTCGTATAACCAGTTTTTGCGGATGGTTGCTCTAATCAGCGCGCCTACTTGATCCTCCAGCCTGGCGCAAACCCGGTACCGCCCGAACAGTCGGGTAGGCGCGGAATTCGGAAATCTGCTAAGTTTTGGCCAACTAAGCTGACTGATTCGGCGGTCGCATATGGGCGAAACCACGATTATCCATCTTTCGCGACTGATCGCGCTGGAACGCCGGCTGGACAACGTTGCCAACAACGTCGCGAATGCGGATACTACCGGCTTCCGCGCCCGCCAACTTTCCTTTCAGGAATATCTCTCGCCGGCGAAGGAGAACGACGGCGATGGCAAAAAGGGGCGTCCCGTCTCGCTGGTGAATGCCGGATTTCAGTATCCAGATGCCTCCGGAGGCGCCATTCAACTCACCGGCAACCCTCTCGACGTGGCCATCGTCGGAGATGGATATTTTGCTGTTCAGACGCCCCAAGGGGAGCGCTATACGCGGGCTGGCGCATTCACCGTAGATTCAACGGGACGTCTGGTTACGATGGAGGGCCAGCCGATACTTTCTCGCAGCGGTCCGATCACTATCGCGGCCGAAGAGCGCTCGGTGACGATAGCCGCCGACGGCACAATCAGTTCCCGGCAACGTGTAGTTGGCAGTCTCCGCCTCGTTCGGTTCGACGGACCGCTGCAGGCAGTGGGGTCCAACCTCTTTCAGGGTCAGACACCCGCTTTGGATATTCCGACCGGTTCCGTAAGACTCTCGGTCGGAGCGCTGGAGAAATCCAACGTCCAAAACGTCCAGGAGATGAGCCGATTGAGCGAGTTGACCCGGTCATACGAACAGGTGGGCGGGCTGCTCAAGAATTCGCAAAGCGTCGACGATCTCAACAAGCTCGGTACCGTCCCGGACTAATCGTCCGCGAATAGATCGGATGCGCCCGGATTTTTCGGCCCGCGAATTTGAGGCGAGGCGCTTCTCCCGTTGCAACCTCGCCTCCACTCGACTTAGTCGGATCCAGTGACGTCTTTACGAGCGGCAGGCCGGTCCTTAAGGTCGGATCGAATCGCGCCCGTTCGAATCCGTTGGCAGCTTCAAGCGTTGCTGGTGGCGACTTGCGTCGTCGATGCGATCGGCTTGATCGGCCGTGCAATCGCCAGGATTCCCTTGATGCCGTTGCCGAAGCGAGCGATGGCGTCACGGTGGTCCCGTAGCTCGCTATACGGCAAATAGCGCAAATTTAGTTCGCTAACACGCGAAAATGCCGGCCTAGCGAATTGCGCACGCACTTCGTCTTCACGATCATCAGGAGCGACGAGGAAGAAGTTTCGCGCCGCGGCACCGTCGATGCCCAGCGCGAGATCAAGCATCCGGACGATACCAGAGTAGATGCTTGTCGTGTGCTCCACCTCGAACGCGGCTGCTACATCGCCGTCTTGTTCGATCCAGATCACGTCGATGAGACGGATGGCATCGACAGCGCCGGCCTCGGCCAAGGCTGTTGGCAAGCGGTCGAGGCAGCCGTCTGCCAGCCGGCCATCTTTGTAGGACCGCGCGCCGTCGTTTGATGCGACCCAAACCTGAAAACCAAGCGCGACGCCAAGATCGCGCAGCCAGCCTTGGATTTCGGTATGCGTGTGATCCGCTTCGCGCGCCGCTGCTGCTGCTTTCGAAGACGCCGCTGATTCCGCGCGGACATGGTCAAGATCTGATTTCCACCGCTCTACGGAGCCTCCGTCCTCGCGTTCCGGAAGAGGGTAACGCCCGGTGCCGACCTCAAACAGGAACGCCGCTGCGGCTCCGAGATCATTGGACAACAGATTTCGATACTGTGAGTTGAGCGAAAGAATTCCCCGACGCATGGCAAGATACTGCTCCCACCGGCCCAATTTCACATCAGCTCCCGTCAAGGCGTTGTATCCCCTCACGATGGCGGTGTTGAACGGCGGCGCGATCGTCGGATGCAGAAAATAAAGCAGATTTGCCGCTGCGGGACCGAGCCCCTTGATGGTCGCGCGGTCGAGCGTCTGGATCGCCTCGATCACATGTTCCTCGGTGTTGCAGCAAAGACAGGTATCGAGAAAATTTCCGAAGACCACCTGATTGGATCGATTTTCGTAGATGTCCGGGATTCTCAACTTTGGCTTCCACATGAACGCATGGTCCGCGCCCTTGAAGACCTGCCGCTGCTCCGCAATAGAATCCAGGACGGTCTCGAGAGAAGATCCCCGGTAGGCATTTCCGAACGTATCGGCTCTAATTTCCGCGATTACCTCCTGAAGTCCGCGCCTGATCGACCGGAAGTTCTTGATGCGCGCGTCCCACAGAAACCACGTCCGGTATGTCCCCGCCTCATCATCCCGCCAATGTCGTATGAGGTCTTCGACCCAAGTCTGGTCCATTCGCTCAACCACCCCATTCAAATCCCGCCGGGAGATCATTCGGCCTTGCCCCGGCGCCAAGCACAGGTTCAAATTAACCCATATACCGGACTTGCCCCTTTCTGCACAGCTAAGACGATGCATCGGGCTTGTCGTTTCGGTCTACAAACCGGACGCCGATCCGCTTCTCTTTGCGCCAGATCACCCGGCATCGTCACCCGCCTTCTGCGAGCTCGAGGACGATTGAGTCGGGAATTCCGCGGCGACGCCACCTCCAGCGAGGCGCCGGTAACGGAAAGGTTGCGAACCGTGCAGCTAATCGCCCCTCCTCCGAAGGAAATGGTGGCGGCCTTCAGGACCCTGTGACGCGGCGCTGACCGTTTGTCTTCTACCATTCGACATCCTCCGCCTGCCTACGCGCGAACATCGTCCGTTTTGGGCTCAGTGCTTGTGGTCACCCTTTTGTTCGGTCTGCATCGGCATCCTAGTCCCGGTATTCTCGCCCTTTTTTTCCGGCTTCTTACCGTCCTTCTTGTCCATGGTCCCCATCTCCTCGTCCGGAGGCGCTCTCGCCACCATGTCCTTGTAATGCTCGGCGGACAGGCCGGGCAGCTTGGTGACGAATGCTACGATGCTCCAGATGGTCGCATCGTCGTGCCCGAGACCCCATGCCGGCATGCCGCTCATCTTCAATCCGTGCTTGGTCACCCAGAACACGGTTTTTGGATCGAAACGCTGCTCGGAAAGATTGGGCGGCTTGGGGTAGAGGCCTGGTCGGATTTCCGAGTCCTGCTGCTGGGGGGCAAGGTGGCAGTTGGCGCACATCGCCGCATACTGCCCCGCTCCTTTGAGGACGAGTTGTTCGTCACGGAGATCTGGCACTTCGACGTTCCTCGTACGTGCCGCGATCGAGCGGTCGCGAACGACTTCGATTAATTTCCGGGTGATGTCCCAATGGGGAGTGTCGACACCGATATGGTACATCCCGAATAAAATGAACCAGCTTGCTGCGGCCACTCCGATCGAAACCACTACGGCCATTGCCGCAATTGCTCTCTTCATGGCGAGGACTCCATCTTGTTTGAACGGCCTTCTCGAGCCGACGCTGATTTCGGTATCGGCTGGCGGTCCAGAGTTCGGGACCATGATCGATAAGCGGCAACTAGAGTGAGGATCGCGATGCCGCCGACGCTGACCGCGACCTGGCCGATCAAACCCTCGTAATAGATCTCAAGGACGAAATGTCCGACGAACGACAGGAAGATGCCGACGCAAAAGACCTCCAACGAGCGTTCGCCACAGATGATCGCGGGTCGCAGCGCGCGGGAACGCAGCAGTGCTCCGTCAGCCGGCACGAACCGCACTACCAAGATCGACAGTGCGAGGAAATGGAGTATCCGGTATGGAGCAAGGTTGGTCTTGTCGTTGGGTTCGAAGAGGGCCAGAAGCTCGGGCGGCACGATCGATCCAAGCGACTCGAACCGGCCCGCGAGCGTCACGATCAGGGCGAAAACGAGAAACGCAGCGCTGGCGACCAGAAGCGCGGGCGTCCGCCTGACGCTCGCGGTTGTCTCTGCCCCGCCCAAGGCCGCCCACGCCCCAATGGCGAACAGGAATTGCCAGGCGAACGGATTGAAGTACCAACCGCCCGAGGGATAAGCAGGCAGATTCCACCCGTTGTGGCGCGCCAAAAGATACATCCCCAGCGAAGCCGCAAGCGCAGACATGGGAAAGCGCATCATCGACCAGAGCATCGGGGGAAACGCGGCCATCAGAACGATGTAAAGCGGCAGAACGTCCAGATTGAGCGGCTTGAAGGCGAGGGTCAGCCCCTGCGACAGTGTGGCCACGGGCTTTTCGATGAGCCCCGATACGTTGAATTCGTCGAGGAGATGCGAATGGCCGTAACGTTGCGCGACATAACCGATGGATGCGGCATAGAAGACGAAGAGGAGCACATGGGCCACGTAGAGTTGCCATACGCGGCGAAAGAGCAGGGCCGTGCCGGCAACGAAACCCTGCCGCGTCATTCTGCGCCCGTACACGAATGCCGCGGTGTATCCGGAGATGAAGACAAAGATATCCGCCGCATCGCTGAAGCCGTAATTGCGAGTCGTGAGCCACGCAACGGCGTTGTTGGGAATGTGGTCCAGGAAGATCGCCCAATTAGCGAGCCCCCGGAACAGATCGAGACGCAGATCCCGGCCACGCGGCGTGTTGGACGCCGCGCGCGCTATGGTTTTGGTGTCGCCGTCGCCGGCAGCAAGTCCGCGCACCTTTTCGTTCATTTCGCCGGCTTGTACGGAAGGTCCGGCGCCCGTGCCGCGACGGCGCTGCCAATGACAATTCCGACGTTCGCCTGCCGGTTTGCGTACCTCAACCAAATGTAACCGATCATGATCGCTGCCGTCGTAGCGTCCCTCACCAACGCCATCCACACCCAGGCCTGGCTGAAGAACACGTGGTCGCGCCCATAACCGTTCAGGTATATGAGACCGAACATCACGACCGTCGAGGTCGCAATCATGATTGCGAAATAGGCATATTTCATCCGAGCACTCTCCCTTCCCGTTCGCGCCCGTGGACAGCCGGCGCCAAGCTACGTCGGCCGTCCTTCGAGTCCGTCAGGCCGCCATGGCGCGACAGCTTTCGGCGCACAGATTGCAGGCCCGGACGCAGTCGTTCATGCCGCCGAGGCGCTCGCAATCCTTGGCGCATTCCGCGCAAATTTCCGCGCACTCCCGGCAGACATGCCGATGATGCGGCGAGTTCAGCAGCATGAAATGCGCCGCCGTCCGGCACATTTCAGCGCACGCCATCATGAGCCTGAAATGTGCTGGTTCGACATGTTTGCCGCCCGTCTCGAGACAGTGGGTCATCGCCGTCCCCAGACAGGACTGATAACACTCCAGACATTCGTCGATACACTTCTGCATCTTGTCGCTAACGTCGCTCATCGCTCGCTCCTTGGGTTGCTCCGCCTCATTGCACGTTTAGGACCAGCATCAGTCCGCCGCCTCCGTGCTGCTCCACATTGTTGTTGGCCGTGTGATGCGGTATGTGGCAGTGCACCAGCCACTTTCCGGGCTTTCGCGCGGTCCAGATCACGTCGTAGCGCTGACCCGGTCCGACGTTGACCGTGTCGGCCTGATACCGCGCGCTGTCCTTCAGGTTGACGCCGTCGACGGCGACCACTTCAAACGGTCCGCCGTGGACGTGCATCGGATGCACGAAGTTGTTGTTGGTGCCGATGAAACGGATTTTGATGGTCTGCCCGACCTTCATCGCCACGGTGTCGGTCGACGGATAGGCTTTGCCGTTGATCGTGAAGTAGTTCGGCAGCGCCCCTTCCATCAGCATGGCCGGATAGGTCAACCACTCGCGCTTCAGCCATTCCTGGAGCTGAATCGTATAGTCGAGGTCCGCCCTTACCTCGGCCGCCGAGTCCTTCGGCGCGATCAATAGCGCGCCGTACAGGCCGAGCGCCTGCTGCCGGTCCGGATGATCATGGCTGTGATAGAAGTACGTGCCGCTCTGACCCACGTCGAATTCGTACGTGTAGGAGCCGCCGGGCGGCACCGGATCCTGGGTAACCTTTGCCGGCCCATCCATTTCGTTCGGCAAGATCAGTCCGTGCCAATGGATCGTCGAGCTTTCGGGAAGCGCATTGCGGAAGTTTATCCGCACGTGGTCCCCTTCCGTCACTTGTAGCCGCGGTCCCGGGACTTGGCGGTTGTACGCGTAGGCCTCGACCGCCACGTCGGGCAGGATGTTCCAGCGGATGATCTCGGCCTTGATGTCGAAGACTTTGACTCCGTTCTCGATGCGCGGCTCGAGGACCTTGTCGCCCCTCGCATTGGGCGCCGCCACGTACGCGACCTGACGCGGCTTCACCGCGGCCATGTCCTTCATCGCCTCGCCCGGCAGGTCGAAGGTGTTGATCATCCCCGGCGGCATGATGGAGCCGTCAACGTCGCGGGCGCTGAGACCAAGGTTGACGGAAAAGCCCGGGATCACCATTCCGGAAATCAGGAGAAGCGACGTGACGCCGGCGAGCGCGGCCAGTTGCGGCGTCGTCGCGTCGGAGCCCATCTGGTGTCCGCTGCCGTGCTTCATTTCGCCCACGTCATGCTTGGGCGGTTCGCCGCCGCCATGGCCTTCGTGACCTTCCTGCCGCTGCTCGCTGCCGCCGCGCTCGGTCATCAAGCCGTGCTTGATCTTCTTTTTCACCATCCAGACGTTGAAGGGATACGCGGTCGCGAATCCCACCATGACGCCCAGCGACATCACTCCCCAGAACACCAGTTCGAGCGGGTCCATCGCCCGCATGTCCCGCCCCATCATCAGCAGGCTCATGGTCGGTGCCATTCCTGCCATCATCGCGTTCATGCTGATAAATTCCGGCATGAAGCTCTTGCGGACGTTCTCCCAATAGGTGCCGCCCATCGTCTTCTTCATAAAGAGGGACTGGAAGATGAACAGCCCGAACGAGAAGCCCGCAACGTACTCGACGATCAGGTCGATCCACATCGGAAGCCCCAGCAGCGCGGTCACGGTGGCCGCCAGGATGATGCCGGTGGCATCCCCCGCAACGCAGTGGATCGTGCTGCCGACACCCTGCTTCCAGAGCGGCGAAGTGAAGTGTTCGTGCTCGCCCGGTCGGGGTTCCTTGTCCGCAAGCACATAGAGCAGCAATCCGAACGGACCCATGTACAGAGTGACCAGGATGAAGCCCCACTTCATCACGGTCGGCTCGGGATTGCCGTTGAACTGGTCGAAAGCGACGTACGCGGTGCAGCCCGCCGCGAGGACGAACCAGGCGATCAGAAAATAGTCGTACGGAAGTGCGATCATGGTGTCCTCGCGGTTGGTCCGGGCCGGTTAACCTCCGTGCTTGCCGATCCATTCCTTCAGCGTCGTCTGCTCTTGCGTCTGATCCTTGACTGCCTTCTCCGCCATCTCGCGGATCATGGGATCCTTCGTCTCCTTCAGTACCGTCTGCGACATTTCGATCGCACCCTGATGGTGAGCAACCATCATCTTCGCCCACGCCTTCGTCGCGTCCGGATCCATTCCTTTTTTCATGTCGGCGTTCATTTTTTCCATCGACTTCATGTAGGCCTGACCGGCCTCCTCGGCGAACGACGGCATCGTCAGCGCTAGTAGGATCGCGAGGGTGGCAACGGGCATCTTCAACATATTTCGTGTCATCACATTCTCCGTTGATTGAAAGCACGCTGACAAACGACCGCTGAAAACGGTTGTTCCGCAACTTCGAAAACAACGGAACGAGCGACTCGTCTGGTGTTCAGGCAAGCACCAGCGCGCGCTGTCAACGGGACTTCACGAGATTTTCGACGGTGTATGTATGTTCAAAACGTGGGCGCTACGGATGGCCTCCTGCGTTTATCATTGAATGGAAATCACCGCAGCGTCGCGGTAATGAACGGCAATCCGGGCTGTCGCAGACGGAACGATCGTCGCGCCGCTCTCTTGTGGCCAGGCAGCGCATGGGCGGCGGCGAAGCGATCATCGATGCCTCCATGTTGCCGCGAGCAACCGCTCCTCCCATAGCGCGCTGGAGGTCGCGAAGACGTTGTAGCCGACCCAAGCGTGTTTCTTGATACGGTCCAGGCGCTCAATTCGGTCGAGCCGCATGAAACGACGTTCGGCCTCGTCGTACGCGAACACCCTGAGGGCCAGCGCGTCGATCAGATGTCGTGTGATGCCGTGCGTCCGGTCGAGCCCATGCTCTTCGCAAATGACGACGCAATCGCGCCGAAGCAGCCCTTGCGCGCCGGTCAAGGCTTCGATCTCGACCCCCTCGACGTCGAGCTTGATCACGACGGGTAGCACCGGATCGATCAGGCTGTCAGCGGCGAGGCCGTCCAGCGAAACGACGGGCACGGCTTCAGACTCGGGCTCGGCCAAGACGAGCGTTCCGAATGCTTCGTGTCTGGCGCCGGTGATGCGCGCGAATCCACCGGATTTTTCGCCTACGGCGGCGTTGAGCCACCGGAAACGGTCGCCGTTCAGGAGCGCGTTGGTCGCAAGCCGCTTCGCGTTATCGCGAGATGCTTCGATGGCAAGCGTCTGCTGACCGCCGAACGGCCGGCTCGATGCGAGCACGGACCAGTAGCCGAAGTTGGCCCCGCAATCGACGAAAGAGTATCTCACGTCTTTGGCGCTCCTTAAGAAGGCTTCGATTTCCTCCTCATAATGGTATCTTCGGTTGAGCAATCTGCTCCAGTATCCGTCGCAGAAGGGTATCGCGAATTCGGCGTCCTCGTTCAGTCGCACGACGATGTCGCGCCGTGACACGAAGTTGGCGACTGCCTTGCACCCGAGCCTGTAGCCGCGATGTCCGTATGGTTGCGTCAACAGGGATCCCGCCTGCAACGCCAGCAGCGCGATGCGATCGAGCGCGCCCGCGCCGGTGAGCATTCCGTTCCCGCGATCGAGAGAGAGCGATCGTCCTGCCGCGGCTTCGTCGGTTCGGCGCAACAATGCCTCCATCCGTTTCTCCAATCTCGACCGGAACTCCGGCGCCATGCGAAGGGCTTCGTCATGACGCCGGATGCTTCCGCCCTTACTTTCCCTTCTGCATCTTCGTGATCGTGATGCCGGCGGTGGCCCGCTCGGCTTCGAACTGAACTTTGTCGCCCACCTTCACCTGCTTGAGCATCGAAGGATCCTGGACGCGGAACACCATCGTCATTCCGTCCTCGTTCATATCGAGGTTCTTAATCGGACCATGCTTGAGGGTGATTTTCCCGGCGGCTTCGTCGATCTTTTTGACTTCGCCGTTAGCCATCGCGGCCTGCGCCAATGCGCCAGCGGACGGCCACGCGAGTGACAGCGCGAGCGCGATAATTGCGAACTTATTTGCCTTCATCTTGAACTCCCATGTACGGTTTGATCTGCATATAACCCCATTGATACCCGCCTATCTTATTTACTCGTTAGCGAGATTCGAGCGACCTCCGGTCACTTGGACTTTTGCATCTTCGTGATGGTCACTCCCTCCGAGGCGCGCTCGGCTTCGAATTTGACCTTGTCGCCTACCTTCAAGTTCTTGAGCATGCCTGGATCGTTGACGCGCAGGACCATCGTCATTGCGTCCATCTCAAGGTTCCTGATCGGTCCGTGCTTGAGCGTAATTTTTCCGGCCACTGCATCGATCTTTTTCACCTCGCCCTGGACCATGGCGTTCTGCGCGAATGCCGCGGCGGAGGTGAGGATCGAACCAAGGACGACGGCAATCTTGAGTTGTCCCATACAAATTTTCCTTTTTGTATTCAGGTTGATTCGTGCTGGTATTACTTCACCGTGAGCGTGCCAGTCATGCCGGACTCTCGGTGCCCGGGAATCAGACAGGCAAACTCGAACTCGCCGGGCTTGCTGAATTTCCAGACCATCTCTGCCGTCTTCTTTGGCGCAAGCCTCTTGGCGTTCGGGTCGTCGTGCTCCATGTCCGGATTTTTCTTCATCGCTTCCGCGTGCTTCAGATTCTCCGCGGTCGTTGCAAGCACAAATTCGTGCTCGAGCTCTCCATTGTTGCGCAGAACGAACTTGATCTGTTCGCCCTTCTTCACATCGATTTTCATCGGCATGAACATCATCTTTTGGTCCATCTCGCCCATCGTGACCTGAACGATGCGCGCCGGCTTCTTGGGATCGCCGGGTTCGCCGGCTGAAAAAGAATCGTCGTGGCTGTGGCCCTTAGGGCCCTCGCCTGCCCACGCGATGGCGGAGATCGACGTCACCGCGGCGAGCGCGATCAGCGAGATCGTGGCGTGTTTCATTGTCTTGTTCCTCTGTTGTTGCTTGAAGCGGCCGTTGTTTCCTGACGACTACATGCCTTTCATTCCCTTCATGCCTTTCATAGCCTTCATATCGCCGTCCTTCGGCGTACTCGCCGGTTTATCCTTGCGCATGGGCTGCTCCGAAGGTGCGTCGACTGGAAAGGAGACGGTCCCTGCAGGATATTTGTAGGGGCCCGGATCCTTGTAGTCGTCCCGCGCCAACCCCTCTCTAATCTTCATGACTGTGAACATGCCGCCCATCTCGATGGGACCGAATTGGCCTGAGCCGGTCATCATGGGCAATGTGTTGTCGGGTGCGGGCATTTCCATCTCCCCCATCGCCATGCCCGTCGATCCCATGACCATCGCGTCGGGCGCGAGTTTGCCGACGGCTTTTGCTAGGTCCTTCTTCGACACGCCGATGAAATTGCGCACGTCGTGTCCCATCGCATTCATGGTGTGGTGCGACTTGTGGCAGTGGAACGCCCAGTCGCCAGGATTGTCAGCGACAACATCGAACGCGCGGATGGCGCCAACCGGTACATCGATCGTCGTTTCCGGCCATTGCGCGCTTTCTGGTACCCAGCCTCCGTCGGTACAGCTCACGGAGAAGCTATGCCCGTGAAGGTGGATGGGATGGTTCGTCATGGTGAGGTTGCCAATGCGCACTCGCACTTTGTCGTTTAGCCGCACCGCGAGTGGATCGATGCCCGGAAACACGCGGCTATTCCAGGTCCACATGTTGAAGTCTGTCATTTCAGTCACTTTTGGGAGGTAAGTGCCCGGGTCGATCAGATAGCTGCTCATGATGAAGACGAAGTCTCGATCGACCGGACGGAAGCTGGGATCGCGCGGATGCACGACGATCATTCCCATCATGCCCATTGCCATCTGAACCATTTCGTCCGAATGCGGATGGTACATAAACGTCCCGCTGTGCTTCATCTGGAACTCGTAGACGAAGGTCTGGCCCACGGGAATGTGGGGCTGGTTGAGTCCACCGACGCCATCCATGCCGTTGGGCAAAAGCACACCGTGCCAATGGACCGTCGTCTGTTCAGGCAGTTTGTTCGTGACGAAAATGCGCAGCTTATCGCCTTCGACTGCCTCGATCGTTGGGCCTGGTGATTGACCGTTATACCCCCATAGATGCACCTTCATTCCTGGGGAAAATTCACGTACGACCGGCTCTGCGACGAGATGGAATTCCTTCCAGTCGCCATTCATCCGCCACGGCAGCGACCATCCGTTCAACGTGACGACCGGCCGGTAGTCCGGACCCGACGTTGGATGGAGCGGCGGCTGCATCACCGTCTTCTCCATGATCGGCGCCTCGGGAATAGCGGCGGCCTGCACCCGTCCACTCACGGCGCTTGCGCTCACCAGTGTCGCCGTCCCGAGAAATCCTCTTCGCGATAGCATCTTCGTCTCCTCTAATGCGCCCCGCCGGCTTGGGCCGTGGTCGTGGATCGTGAACCTGAAGGCTGCTCGTCGCCGGAGCGTCGGCCACCGCCGTTCACGGCGGTCTGCAATTCGGACTGCGCCAGCCAAAATTCGCGTTTCGCCTCGATGGCGGCACGCAGAACCGCAAGCCGCTGTCGCGCTTCGGTCAGCAGCGCAAACACGTCGACCTGCATGCTGGAGAAGCGAAGCTGCATCTCCTCGGTGATGATCTGTCGAAGCGGCAGAACCTCTCGTTGGTAGTGGCCCGCAATGTCGTAGGTCGAGCGGTAGACGCGGTAGGCGTCCCTTGCTTCCGAGCGGACGTTGACGGCCTTCTCGGTCAGAACATTGAACGCCTGGTTGTAGGTCTCGGTGGCTTGACGGACACGGACCTCGCCGCCGTCGAAGATCGGGATCTGGAACTGGACGTCGAAGCCGCGCTCCTTGAATGGCAGGCCCTCCGGATCGCGCGTTTTTCTGTCGATCCCCGCCACGTCGATCAGCGTCACGAAGCGGCTCGCCTGCGTCAGATTCAGCGACTTCGCGAGCGCCGCCAACTCGATGCGGGCCATCTGCAGATCGAGCCGATGCGCCACCGCATCGACCTCGATTCCCGGGAGCGAGCGCGGACGACCGGGCAAAGCCGGCAGCCGCTGCGGCAGCCGGATGGCGATGTCGCCATCCCAAAGCCCCAGAAGCCTGACCAGACGCTCGCGCGAACTCGTCGCCTCCTGCCGCAGCGCGGCCAGATCGGCGGTGGTTTCGGCGTAGAAAGCCTGTTCGCGGGCCTGGTCGAGCTTGTTCAACGAGCCGGTCCGGCCAAGCTTTTCCGCAAGCTGAGCCGTGGATTGCGCAGTCGACTTTGCATCGGTAAATAGTACCATCAGGTCATTGGCCGCGACGGCGCGGTAATAAGCCCGCCGGACTTCGGCCGCCAGCCGCAGCGTCTCTTCGGCGGCGCGAAGCTGAGCCTTTCGGAAGCGTTCGCGCGCGATGTCCGAACGGAACGGAAGGGTCGCCAGCGCAAGGATGTCGCCGACGACGCGTCGTTCGACTTCCAAGGCCCCATTTCCGGCGATGCGCGAAATCGAGAACGTCGGGTTGGGTGGCAGACTGTCGGCTATCAAGTCGGTTTCGGCCAGCGCGAGCTCGTTATAGGCCGCCTGAAGCCCTCGGTTGTTGAGAAGCGCGACCTGAACCGCACTGTCGACCGTCAGGCTCCGACGCAGCAATCCTCGCACGACGTCCTGTGCGTGTGCGGCATCGCTCTCGGTCCGGATCGATATTACGCCCTTTTTGATGGTCTGATCCGCAACATCGGCAACGACGCCCATCCCCCGATCGGGCGAAAAGGACGCACATCCGGACAGAAGGGTTGCCGCGAAAAACGCTGCCAGACGCTGAGCCCGGGACCGGGAATGAATCGATTGCGGCACGAGGGGCCAAAAAATTCGGTTCATCGCCGCCCCCTAATTGCTCGGCTTCGGCGTCGGAGCGACGCTTTGATTCTGTTCCCTCCAGCCGGCCGGTGCGACGGGGCGGAGCCGGGTGTATGGAGCGACGGTGGACCGGTATCCGACGCCAGCGACTTTTACGTTGGGGTCCGCCGGATCGGCGCCCGCGAGCGGCACCGTCACGGGCATGCAGCCGCCCAGCGCAAAGGCCGCCGCGGAGGCCAGCGCAAGAACACCCGATTTGAAATTGAATTGTTTCCCCGCCACCGATCGAACGGCGGCGAATTTCGCCCCAAACTGCGTACGCATGTCTTTCCCCTGAACTGACGATGGACCACAGGCGCGCGAACCCTCCACGGGCGCGGCACCGCGTCTAGACGGTCAGATCAGGCGATGGGGGGACGATAGCGTTGCGGCGGCGCGTTGTCGGCTACCGCCCGATAGTCGGCCGAAAGGCAGATGGACCGCGGAGCAATCGGCCGAACGAACTCGGTCAAGGTGGCCGGCAATGCGCTCACGCACACCATGCCGCAGCACTGTCCGCCGGAAGACTTGTGGTGGTCCAGCGGCAATGTATCTGGATCAGCTGCCGCAGCGGCAAAGTTATCGAGCGCCGAAGCGACGGCAATCGAGGAATGGTCGTGCGAACGGCCGTCTGCGTGGACGTGCTGCGCGACGACACCGTGTTCGTGCACGTGCACGATGCCGGCGCCGTGTTCGTTCTCGGTCAGGCACGGCGCGGCGCGGGCGCCGTCCGCGAAGGCGAACGACATCGCCGGCGCCAGAACGCAGAAAAGATAGGCCAGCGCGAGCAACCGCCCTGCCATCAGTCTCCTGCTCCTGGTTAGTCGGCTCAGCATCAATCGCTCGGCTCCCTGCCGCCCGATGGGCGAATATTCGCAAAACCTAGACGCAAACCGGGCCCAAGCCAAGGTGGAACCTTCGGCGAATGGGAAAGTTTCAACCTCATCTTTCGGCCCGTCCAACGACGGCCATCAGTTCAGCAATCTTCCTTCGCTGGTCCGCCTTGTCGCCGCTGGAGATGGCGTGTTCCACGCAATGGGACACGTGATCCTTGAGAACCTCCTCCTCGACCCGGCGCAGCGCAGCGCGCACCGCCGAGATCTGCGTGACGATGTCGATGCAGTAGCGGTCGTCCTCGACCATCTTCGAGAGACCGCGCACCTGGCCCTCGATCCGGCCGAGGCGTTTTTTACATGAGTCCTTGATGGCCTTTTGCATAGGTTCTATATACCCCCTGCGGGTACGGGGTGCAAGCGGTCATGGAGAGCAACATGGGCAAAGATGGCGATGCGATTTCCGGCGGCGGCTGCGGCTGTTCATCGAAGGCTCCCGGCCCAGGGGTCGCTGCGAGCGGTCCGACCCCCAAGGCAGCGGGCGGGTGCTGCGGCGGCGGACATGATCATAGCGGCCACGGCGGCCATGTTCATCATGAGCATCGAGCCGCAACGACCGTTCGCGACCCGGTCTGCGGGATGGACGTCGATTCGGCGACCTCCAAGCACAGTTTGAAGTACCGCGAGAAAGCCTATCATTTCTGTTCGGCCGGATGCCGCTCCAAGTTCGAGGCCGCTCCGGAGCAGTACCTCGGCAACACGAACGAGAAAGCGCCTGCCGAAGTACCGGCCGGGACGATCTACACTTGCCCGATGCATCCGCAGATCCGCCAGGTCGGTCCCGGCAACTGTCCGATCTGCGGCATGGCGCTGGAGCCCGAGGTCGCGAGCCTGGATGCGCCGCCCAATCCCGAACTTGCTGACATGACGCGGCGTTTCTGGGTCGGTCTGGCGCTTTCGATCCCGCCCGTCGTGCTGGAGATGGGCGGCCATCTGGTGGGCTCTCACGGCTGGGTCGACCAGACGCTGTCTAACTGGATCCAGCTTGTGTTCTCCACCCCGGTCGTACTGTGGTCCGGCTGGCCCTTCTTCGTGCGCGGCTGGCAATCGCTGGTGACGCGCAACCTGAACATGTTCACGCTGATCGCGATGGGCACCGGCGTCGCCTACGTCTACAGCCTGATAGGCACCGTCGCGCCGGGCATCTTCCCGGCGACCTTCCGCGGCCACGGCGGCGCGGTCGCCGTGTACTTCGAGGCGGCTGCCGTGATTACCGTCCTCGTCCTTCTCGGCCAGGTGCTCGAGCTCCGGGCCCGGGAAGCCACCTCCGGAGCGATCAAGGCCCTCCTCGAGCTGGCGCCGAAAACCGCCCGCCGTATCGGCGACGACGGTTCCGACCATGAAGTCCAGATCGAGAGCCTCGCCGTCGGTGACCGGCTGCGGGTACGACCCGGCGAAAAGGTGCCGGTCGACGGCGTCATCCTCGAAGGCCGTTCGTCGCTCGACGAATCGCTGGTGACCGGCGAATCCATGCCCGTCACCAAGGAAGTGGGAGGCAAGGTGATCGCCGGCACCCTCAACCAGTCGGGCGGCTTCGTCATGCGCGCCGACAAGGTCGGCCGCGACACCCTGCTCTCCCAGATCGTCAAGATGGTCGCCGAAGCGCAGCGATCGCGCGCGCCGATCCAGCGACTCGCCGACCAGGTCGCCGGCTGGTTCGTTCCGGCCGTCATCGCCGTGGCGCTCATCGCATTTGGCACGTGGGCCTACTTCGGACCCGAGCCGCGGATGGCCTTCGGGCTCGTCGCCGCCGTCAGCGTCTTGATCATCGCTTGCCCCTGCGCACTCGGGCTCGCCACCCCGATGTCGATCATGGTCGGCGTCGGCCGCGGCGCCCAGGCCGGCGTGCTCATCAAGAACGACG
>Ga0268298_10000627_pt1 | contig 44874 bp, 15 predicted proteins | sample WWTPWeurt_MetaG_FD_194462 | JGI IMG/M metagenome (GOLD analysis project Ga0268298, IMG submission 194462) | Activated sludge microbial communities from WWTP in Nijmegen, Gelderland, Netherland - WWTP Weurt | ecosystem: Engineered > WWTP > Aerobic digester > Activated sludge | place...
TGATATCTCTGAGCGCACCGAGATGGAATCCGATTTGAGCAAATCGCGGCTGCAGCTTGAGCTGGCCCTGGAGGGCTCGCGGGTGGGGCTGTGGGATTGGATGATCCAGACGGGCGGCGTGGTCTTTAATGAGCGCTGGGCCGAAATTATCGGCTTTAAGCTGGCAGAACTGGAGCCGGTCAGCATTGATACCTGGACATCCAAATGCCATCCGGAGGATTTGGTGGTTTCTGGTGATCTGCTTCAGCGTCATTTTTCTGGCGAGCTGCCTTATTACGAGGCCAAGGTCCGCATGCTTCATAAGAATGGGCAGTGGGTCTGGGTTTTGGACCGCGGGCGCGTGACAGAGTGGGATGCACAGGGTAAGCCCGTGCGCATGATCGGCACGCACCAGGATATAAGCGAACAGGTTGAAACTGAAGCCAAGCTGAAATTCCGCTCTGGCTTTGAAGATTTGTTAACCCACATTTCGACCCGCTTTATCAACCTGAGCAGTAATGAAGTGGATGCTGCCATCAACACCGGTCTGCAGGAGATCGGCCTCTTTGAGAAAGTTGATCGCAGTTATATCTTTCTGGTCGATCACACCCATCAAACCATTAACAATACCCATGAGTGGTGCGCCGCGGGTATTGAACCCCAGATTGATGTGCTGCAGAATTTGCCGTTTGACACCCTGCCCTGGTGGATGGCGAAAATTTTGGGGCATGAAACGATTGTGATCCCGGCGGTTGCCGAGATGCCGTTGGAAGCCAGCACCGAAAAAGCAATTCTTGAGATGCAGGGGATCCAATCTGTGATTGTTTTGCCTCTGTTCGCAGATAACCACCTGCTGGGTTTTGTTGGTTTTGATGCGGTTTCAGAGCCGCGCAGTTGGAACCAGGAGCATGTTGCCTTGCTGCACCAGTTTGGGAATATCCTCAGCAGTTCGCTTAAACGCAAATGGGCTGAGAGGGCTCTTCTCTTAAGTGAAGCCCGCTACAAAGCTGTGCTGGATGTCGTTCCCGACAATGTTTTTCGGATTGGCAGTGATTATGTGATCCGCGATTATTTTTCCCCAGATTTGGCAAACCTGGTAATACCGGTGGAGAAAATTCGGGGCGCCGCTCTGGGGAGCTTCCTGTCGCCCGATACGCTCAAGACAGCCCAGAAGAACATTGACCAGGCCCTGATCTCGGGAGAAAAACAAACCTTTGAATACCAGATGACCATTGGGAGCCATACAGACTATTTTGAGGCCCGGATTATCGCCTGCGGGGCGGATGAGGTCATTGCCATTATTCGGAATGTCAGTGAACGCGCTCACCTGGAGCAGATGAAATCGGACTTTATTAACCGGGCGGTTCATGATTTGCGCACCCCGCTGACCACGATCATCCTTATGGCCCGGCTGCTGGATGGGGAGTGTACCCCCGAAGAACAGCGCGAGTATTGGGCTGTTTTGAAATCTGAGCTGGAGCGTGAGCGGGTCCTTATTCAGGATCTGTTGACTGTGGGGCAGATGGAAAGCAACCGCTGGATTGTTAAGGCCAGTCGGGTGGACCCGCTGGACGCCCTGGTAAGTTCGATGCAGGGGATTATGCCCCAGGCGGTTGAAAAAGGGATTGAGCTGAAGCTGATTGAACCGGGCGAACGGTTTGAAATCATGGCCGATAACGTTTCTTTGCAGCAGGTTTTTACGAATTTGCTCAATAACGCTGTCAAGTTTACCCCGCGCAATGGGCGTGTCAACGTTATTTGCGCGCGGCAGCAAGATAAAATTTGCATTCAAATTCTTGATACAGGCTGCGGGATTGCGCCCGAAGATCTGCCCATCATGTTTACCCGCTTTTTCCGTGGGCGCTATGCGGTTGAGCAGGAGATTCCGGGCAACGGGCTGGGCCTGTATATCGTCAAATCAATTGTGGAGCACTTTGCAGGTCAGATCACGGTGGAAAGCGTGGCAGGGAAAGGCAGTTTGTTTGAAATTCATTTCCCGCTTATCCTGCAGCCCGAAAAAATTACGGCCTAAAAGTCTGTCAGGCATCAATCAGGGGCTGTCCGAAAAGTTCTTTTCGGACAGCCCCCGGCACCATATGTGAGATTCTTGGGCCCTGGCTGTCTAACCTGTATGGGCGGCATCGAAAACCCGCCCACCCCCATCGCCCTCGGGGCGGGGAGTACTCCTATTTTTATGCGATTTTTTGCCCACATTTGAGGGCAAAAAATCGCAATTTCAGCTTTTCGCGCCAACCCGAATTAACGTCAGTTCGGGTTATTTCGAAAAGAGGTCGTTTACAAATTAGAATATCTGTGCTATTAATTAATCCATGGAACTGCCGCTTTCGCCAACCGTAATGCGATCCTTGCTTGTGGTGTGCCTGTTGGGGATGGAGGTGCAGGCGGCGATGTTTCTCAGCCGGCGCCGGATGACATTCTGGCAGTATGTTGGCTGGGGGATGCTGGCTGGCGTAGTGCCGGTGTTGGGGCCGTTTCTGGTCATCCTGCTGCGCCCGGGGCGGCCTTTCATCAAATACGGCCGGTCTCACCGCCTGTTTCGCCACAGCAAGCTGGCAAAAGTATTTCTGGCTCTCAGCCGCCGGTGGGGATGAAGATCTCTTTGTGCAGGAATTTGACGCATCCTTCATCGTGATGTATACTTTTAGCATATCCCATTCTGGAGCGTGCGCATGAAGGTCTCAGTCTTGCAAGATAATTTAGCCCATGGTTTAAGCATCGTGTCGCGGGCAGTATCGCCGCGCAGCACTTTGCCGGTTCTGGCAAATGTCCTGATCGCCACGGATGAAGGCCGGCTGCGGCTTTCGGCCACCAACCTGGAATTGGGCATCACCTGTTGGATTGGGGCCCGGGTGGATGAAGAAGGTTCAACCACTGTGCCGGCCCGCACTTTCACCGACCTGGTCAGCACCCTGCCTGCCGATCGGGTTGAAATGTCGCTGAACGCCCGCACCCAGACCTTGAATGTGCGCAGTGTGGTCTCCAACACCGATATCAAGTGTATCGACGCCCAGGAATTCCCGCCCATGCCGGTGCCGGATCTGTCGCAAGGGGTCTCGATTAACGTGGCGGCCCTCAAAGAAATGATCCAGCAGGTGGTCTTTGCCGCCTCCACCGACGAGGCCCGCCCCGTCTTGACCGGTGTGCAGATGACCATTCAGGGTAATGAGATCAAACTTTCGGCAGCCGATGGCTTCCGCCTCTCGATCCGCAAAGCCGAGCTTTCCGCCCCGGTGCAGCGGCCCATTTCGGCCATTATCCCGGCCCGGGCGCTGAGTGAGCTGGCCCGGGTCGCCACCGATGGCAGCGACTCGTTGACCATGGTTCTGCCGCCCAGCCGCGGCCAGATCATTTTTCGCACCAAAGATGTGGAACTGGTGTCACAGTTGATTGACGGTGTTTACCCGGATCTGACTCAGGTAATTCCACGTGCTCACCAGACCCGCAGCGTCATCACCACTTCGGCATTCCTCAAGGCCTGCAAGCAGGCCGAGATCTTCGCCCGTGAAGGTTCACACATTGCGCGGGTCAATATTCAGCCCGGCGGTGAAATGCAGCCCGGCCTGGTGGAGATTTCCGGTCAGTCGGAAGAGACTGGTTTCAACCAGACGACCGTGGACGCCAATATCGAAGGCCCCTCGCTCCTGATCGCCTTCAATGTGCGCTTCTTGCGGGAGGTGCTGGATGTGATCAAAACCCCCAGCGTTTCATTGGAAACCAATACCGATACCAGCCCCGGCGTCCTGCGGCCGATTGGCGAGGACGGCTTTTTGCATGTCATCATGCCAATGCACCTGGGCAGCTAAGCCAGAACCAGCCCCCGGTTTTTTGTCTATTTGAGGCTGTCCGAAAAGATCTTTTCGGACAGCCTCAAGTTAAGCGGGATCGATCCCAGATAGGACTGCCATGATGACCCTTCCAGCTTCCAATACCGATAAGGCGCTGCGCGTTTACCTGGCGCTGGTGCAGTATCCCATTCTCAGCACATCCATCCGGGCCCGCATGCGGCGCGAATTGTTTCAGCGGGGCGTGATTACCCAGACTACCTTTGACGCCGAAGTGCGCGAGCAGGCCATCCGTTCGCAGCAGCGCGAGGCCCTCAACAACCCCTTCAGCGAAGAGCCGCCCGACGTCTGGGAAATGCGCCTGATGCGGGTGCGCGACCATTTGACCGACTTTTATTTTGCTTATAACCTGCCCTATGAGCTGTTTGAAGCCATCGTCCGCCAGACGCTGGCTGAGCGCGGTGTCCAGACCCGGGATATGCTGGTCTCCTTCAATGCCGAGCTGGCGCCCCAGGATATGCTCTTTGAGCAGGGCTATGCGATTGAAAAACTGCCGCCGGAAGAGCGCAAGCGGATGGAACACCGCCTGATGGAGATCAAGGTGGTTCTGATCCGCACCCTGATCAGCGACCAATTGGCGTATGTGAATATTGCCAAAGAATGGTTCACCATGGCAGACCTGAGCGATATCCGCTGGCGCAAGGTGGGCGGCGGCAAGATCGGCGGCAAGGCGGCTGGCATGCTGCTGGCTGCCCGGATCTTGAATACTGTGGCGGGGGATGAGATCCGCCAGCACCTGACGACCCCCGAATCGTTTTTTATTGGCTCAGATACCACCTTCCGCTTCACCTCGCTGAACAACCTGTCGCACTGGTCGGATCAGAAATATAAGTCCGAAGACCAAATCCGAACCGAGTATCCCCTGATCCAGCAGGAGTTCATCAAAGGCGAATTTCCTCCCGATACAGTCGAAAATTTGCGCGAACTGCTGGCCCAGATTGGCCACAAGCCCATCATCGTGCGTTCGTCCAGTCTGCTGGAAGATAATTTTGGCACTTCATTTGCTGGCAAATACGAAAGCCATTTCCTGCCCAACCAGCACTCCCTCGAGGTCAACTTAAAAGCGCTGATGCAGGCGATCAAGCGCATCTACGCCAGTGTCTTCAATCCGGACGCCCTCAGCTACCGGCGCAGCAAAGAGCTGCAGGATTATAATGAGCGCATGGCGATTTTGCTCCAGGTGGTGCAGGGCGAAAAGGTGGGCAAGTATTTCTTCCCGCATGCTGCCGGGGTGGGGTTCAGCCACAATCAGTTCCGCTGGTCGCCGCAAATCCGGCGCGACGACGGCTTTATCCGCCTGGTGTGGGGGATGGGCACGCGGGCGGTTGACCGGGTGGGCAACGATTACCCCCGCCTGGTGGCCCTCAGTCACCCGCTGCTGCACCCGGCGGCTGCCCCCAAAGACATCCGGCGCTACTCGCAGCATTATATCGATCTGATCGACCTGGAGAAAAACGAATTTGTGACTCTGCCGGTGAAGGAAGTGCTCAGTCCGCGTTACCCCATCTTGCGCTATATCGCCCAGATGGATGACGGCGGCTATTTGCGCTCCATTCGCAGCGCAGTTCTCGACCAGGGAACAGAGAACCTGGTACTTACGTTTGATGATCTGCTCCGAAGGACACCCTTCGCCGGGCGGATGCGCGAGATTTTACAATTGTTGGAAAAAGAATACCGCTCGCCGGTCGATACCGAGTTTACGGTAGAGATTCTCAATCCATTTTCCACCAGCCCCGAAGTGCAAATTTGCCTGCTGCAGTGCCGCCCGCAAAGCCACTACAAAGAGTCGAAGACCGTCTTCCCGGAAAGCCTGAACCCGGTGGATGTGATTTTTGCCACCCATCGCGTGGTTCCAGAAGGCTCGGTCAAGAACATCCGTTATGTGGTCTTTATCACCCCGGATGGGTATTACTCCCTGCCCACCGAAGCGGCCCGGCGCGAATTGGCCCGGGCGGTTGGGCAGTTGAACAGCAAACTGGAAGGCCAGGTCTTTATTTGTGTGGGGCCGGGGCGCTGGGGCACCTCCAACCCCGACCTGGGCGTGCCGATTGGGTACGCCGATATTTACAACACCCGCGCTCTGATCGAACTTTCGGGCGAGGGGGTGGGCACTGCTCCAGAGCCCTCTTATGGCACCCATTTCTTTCAAGACCTGGTGGAAGCTCAGATCTACCCGCTGGCAATTTTGTTGGATGACGCCTCTTCGGTTTTTAAGCGTGATTTTTTCTTTGAAGCCGCCAACAGCGTCGGTAATTTCTTGCCCGAAGCCAACCAGCCCGATTGGCTCTTTAAAAACTGCCTGCGCGTGATTGATGTCCAGTCCTTCCGCAAAGGCTGGGCATTGAACCTGGTGATGGATGATGATAAGAGCCGGGCAGCGGCCTTTTTGCTGCCGGCGGAAGATATATGAAATATTCGTTGATTGTGGCTGGAAATATCGGGGTTGGTAAGTCCACCCTGGTCGGCCTGCTCAGCCAGCGGCTGGGCTGGCAGCCTTTTTACGAACCCGAAGCCGAAAACCCCTACCTGACCGATTTTTACCAGGATATGCGCGCCTGGTCCTTCCAGTCGCAGGTTTTCTTTTTGTCGCGCCGGCTGCGGGCCCACCGTTTGCTGCTGGACCACCCAACCTCGGCCATTCAGGACCGCAGTGTGTATGAAGATGCTGAGATCTTTGCCGCCAACCTGTATCACCAGGCGTTGATGTCGGAGCGCGACTACCAGACCTATGGTGAGCTGTATCAGGTTTTGATGGAGTTCCTGCCGCCGCCCAACCTGGTGATCTACCTGCGTGCCTCAGTCAGCACGCTGCAGGCCCGAATCGGGCAGCGCGGGCGGGCTTACGAGCGATCGATCAGCGCCGAATATCTGGAGCGGCTGAATGGGCTGTACGAAGCCTGGATCAGCAAATTTGCCCTCTGCCCGGTTTTGAGCGTGCCTGCCGACAACTTGAACTTCGTCGCCCAGCCGGCGCACCTGGACCTTATTGTGTGCAAGATTCAAGAGAAACTGACCGGTAAAGAGGAAGTGATTTTTTTGCCCGAAGAGATTGGGCAGTAATTGGGGCGGCAGTTCCCGGATTTACTCCGAAACTACCCCCCAACTTTGGGAAAAGGCGAAAATTGGGTCGATTTCTTCTTGACAAACCCCTAACCTATGTGTAAAATTAGCGGGCGTTGGCAAATAGGTAAAGCTGGCGTTTACCGGCCGAGATAGCTCAGTAGGTAGAGCACGCGACTGAAAATTGCGGTGTCGCCAGTTCGATCCTGGCTCTCGGCACTCCCGGTCAGCAAGACGACCGATTCTGCGGGCATGGTTCAGTTGGTAGAATGCCTCCTTGCCAAGGAGGAGGTCACGGGTTCGAGTCCCGTTGCCCGCTCTCTAGCTGACAGCGCAAGCTGTCAGCTATTTTATTCAATAGGTATGGCGTCGTGGCTTAGCTTGTACTCAAGCCGTGGCAAGGCAAGGGTCTCGAAACCCTGAATGAAAAGAATATGGCGTCGTGGCCAAGTGGCAAGGCAAGGGTCTGCAAAACCCTGATCACGGGTTCAAATCCCGTCGACGCCTCTAAGAAAGTTCCGCTGAAAATCCCAGCGGAATTTTTATTTCCACGAGCACTCATTCAAGAAAATTTTTTGCCATTGAAAGAAGCGGGGCTGGTGTAGAATTATCTCATACGAATGCACCGTCAGGTCTTTTTTAGCGGGTGAAGGCTTTATGTTATTAACTGCAGCATCAATAACAATAGTAGGCCAATTTAATGATGGTCATGGTTTGGTTGTTGGGGGTTTAAATTGCTAATGCAGGATGGGCCAATCGGTTCCGGAACAAGGGCTGCGACTGAATCAGGTTGTTCTAGGAGATAATAATTGAATATGGAAACTAAGAAGAAAAAATTATTCTATATAATTTATTACACAGGCGCTTGTGTGCTCTTTATATGGAAATACTATACACGCATATCTTGAGCTGCATATGAGTCTTAACTTTGTAGTTGTTTCAGCTGTAATTATAATAATCATCGGTATCCTTTTTTTGTTGGGGTTATTCCATTTCATAAAAGATGAAAAAATAAGCTAATCTACCGGTTATGCAATTAGTGGGATACGTGGCGTAGTGTCCGCGGACGAATTAAATAGAGGGAAATATGGGTATCCGTCCGGAATAAATTGAAGAGTCAATCTTCAGTAATGAATTGACTTGGTCGTCAAATTAGACATGTGAGATAATTCCACACCCTGTCGTGGACGACTTGCCATGGAATTAATCATCTCTCTATTTTACACAGGGCACCTGGATGCTGGACGCTTCGTGGGCGGTCTCCGTTCTGGCAGCATCAAATTCTTCTCCGGGTTATAATTATCTTATGGTGTGGTCGATAACCCCTTCGGTCCTTTTATATTTCCAGGCTGCAGTTGTCACCGGTGTAACGGCTTATTTCGCAAACCGGCGGCGGGCAGAACGCGGAATGGACTTTCTGGTGTATTCGCTTCTTGCCATCTCGTTCTGGTTGTTTGCAAGCACTTTTGAAATGGCTTCAGAATCCCTGGATGTAAAAATCTTTTTTTTGGCCATCCAGTACGTCTGCAGTGACGGGATGATCTTGTTCTTCCTGTTTTTTGTTTTGGCGTATTATGAACATTCGCACTGGCTGCTTCCAACTGTGCGCCGCTATATTTGGATTCCAACACTCTTGAAAATTGGCCTGATGCTCACAAACGCCTGGCATCACTGGTTCTGGATTGAGGGGCATTGGGATCCACAATCCGGTATGGCTGTTTTCAGCCATGGCCCGGCATTTTATTTTGGGGTTTTCTGGCAGTTCGCCTGCCTTCTGGCGCTGTCTGTTTTCTTGTTCTGGCACTGGCGCAATCAGAAAGGAATTGAGCGCCGAAACAGCAGTTTGATTTCGCTCAGTTTGCTGCTGCCCGTGTTTCCTTATGTGTTGTACCTGATCTGGCCTTCAATTCCTATTGGTATCCAGCTTTGGCCGCTTATGATGTCTCTGAGTGGGCTGCTGACAACCTGGCTGGTCCTCGAACAGCAGGAACGATCAATTACTGAACGTACCATGGGGATGGTGTATGCTGTCCAGGGTCTGAAAACAGAAATTGCACACCGTCAGAAGATTGAAGATGAACTGCGCCAGACCAAGGACCATCTGGCGAACCGGGTGGTTGAACAGCGCCGCAATCTGGCGGGTTTGTATGACATTATTCTGGTTGCCAGCCAGGTGGATGATTTGCAAAATTTGCTCCAGGTGGTAGTTGAGCGGATCGTATCGGCGTTTGACGCTGAGGCAGCCTGTGTCCACCAGGTTGAGGCTGGCAGCGCAGTGTATGAGCTGTCTGCTTCGAGCGGGCTGGACGATTGCCAGCAGACCTGCCTCCGGCGTATCCCTGAATCCTGGCTGCAGGCAGGGCAAACTTCGGCGGCGCTGCCTGGACTGTCAGAGCGGTTGGAAATGCCGCAGGCGCTGCGCATATCCGGCTTTTCAGCTGCGCTGTGCGCTGCCCTGCCAGAGCGCCTGGAGCAGGAATACAGTATTTTGAGTGTCTTCTGGAAGGAAGCGAAACTATTCTCCGTAGAGGAAATTGAGCTGTTTGGGGCGCTTACGACTCAGATGGGGTTGGTTATCGAGATTTTTTATCTGCGCCGACAGACCGAGTTGAGCGCTGTTCAGAAAGAGCGCCGCCGCCTTGCGCGTGACCTGCACGATTCGGTCACCCAATCGCTGCACAGCCTGACCCTTTCGGCTTATTCGGCCTCCACTCGTTTGCAGCAGGGGCGTTATGACCGCCTGGGTGAAGCGCTTCAAAATATCTCTGAGGGCGCCCGCCAGGCACTGCGCGAGATGCGCTGGCTGCTGTATGAAATGCGTCTCGAGCCGCTGGAGAAAATCAACCTGGTTGAAGCCCTGCGGATGCGCCTGGAAGCCGTGGAGCAGCGGGCGGGTATTGACGCCCAACTTATTGTTGATATCCCGGTTGGCTGGCCCAAGGCCTGGGAAGGCGATTTGTACAGCATCGCCATGGAATCGCTGAACAATGCGATCAAACATGCTTTAGCCAGTCAGGTGCGGGTGATGTTGAAAAGTACACCCGGCGAATTGATCCTGGAGGTGTCCGACAACGGCAGGGGATTTGATTTGCTGCGCAAGCCGGATGGCGGCATGGGGTTGGGAAGTATGCGTGAGCGCGCTGAGCGACTGAATGGTAAACTGCTGGTTGACACTGCCCACAACCGTGGGACGCGGATTCTGGTCTCGATCCCAAGGTCTGGCAGTGGAATAGTTTGAATGGTGGAGTTTTGAATGGAACAATATAAAGTCCTGGTAGTTGATGATCATCCGTTGATGCGCAAGGCTTTGGTCAGTATGATTGAAGACGAGCCCGATTTGCTGCTGGTGGGAGAAGCTGCCAACGGAGCGACGGCTGTCAGTTTGACCAGGATTTTGAAGCCGGATGTAGTGATCATGGATCTGTTTATGCCGGTAAAAGATGGTATTACGGCCACACAGGAGCTGATCGCTGAAAACCCGGAGATCCACATCCTGGCATTGACCAGTTCAACCGAGGATGAGCCGCTGATGGCGGCAGTGAAGGCCGGGGTGTTGGGGTATATTATGAAAGATGCCCAACCAACAGAGCTGCTGCATGGGATCCGGGCGGTGGCTCAGGGGAAAGAATATTGGCCGCCGATTGTTGCTGCCCGGTTGGTGGAAGGAATGCGCCAGAATCATCATCCGGCGGAAGATTTGAGCCGGCGTGAGGAAGAGGTTTTGAACCTGCTCAGTGAGGGTTTGTCCAATACCCAGATCGCACAGCGGATGAATATCAGCAGTGCAACTGCCCGCGCCCATGTGTATCATATTTTGCGCAAGCTGGGGCTGGAAAATCGGACCCAGGCTGCCCTGCACTTCAAGGCCCACAAAAAGCCCAAAGATTCCTGAGAGCCAAACCAGGTCGCAGTTCGTTAAACAAATGTTTAACTGAAAATTAGCATTCCTGCTGATGACGTTTCGTTAACTTGCTGGCATAGTTCAACCTATGCCAGCTTTTGCTCTTCCAGATAAACCCGAAACCAATGTTGTGATTGCGGCCCGGTCTATGTTGTTAAGCCAGGCGCTGCATACTTTTCTGCAGGCAGTGCCTGGGGTAACCCTGGCAGCTGCGGTCAGCGACCTGGATGAGCTATCGCAGAAACTGGGCTTGCTGCCAGCCCAGACCACGGTCTTGCTGGATGCCGATCTTCTGGCAGGCCATTTTGCCCTCGGGGTTGCCGAGCTGCGCTCAGATTTCCCCTACCTTTTCTTAATTGTACTGACCAATTCATTAATTCAGCAAGAATCTGCCCTGTGCAACGGGGCAAATTATGCTTTGCTGAAAGGCTTTTTGGGCCTCGAACTGCACGAGGCCCTGACTGGCGTTCGGAAATAATCTCTTCACAAGGACGTGACTATGGATAACCCCAATTCTTTCAGGAACATTACGCTGAATTTGCGCCGTCTGGTTATGCTGGGTCTGGCGCTGCTGCTGGCTCTGAGCAGCGCTCTGGCGGGGAATGTGCAGCCTGCTTATGCCCATAACGGCACCGTGGAGAATTGCTATACCACGAATGGCAATTATTCAGCGCCATATTACTACATGACCTGGAACGATAATTCGAAATGGGTTTGTTATGGGGCTGGTACGCAGAACCATTATCCGGATCTGGAAGATTCGGCTTATATTTACAATGATTACTATGTGCAGAATGTCAGCGGCTTGATTATTATTGGGAATAATCTTACGCTCTCTTATTTTGCTGTGTTGGATATGGGGAATAATGAACTGCGCGTTCAGGCGCCAAGTGTCACCGTCACACTGGATGGGCTGGTCACCAACTCCACTACTTTTACCTTTTCCTCTGACTCAAGCAGTGGGAGCCTTTCTTCAACCCAGTCATATGTTAGCGTGTATGTTGGCGACTGGCTTTCAGCAATTACTGGCGTTTCGCTCTCTGGCAAGTTAGGCTCCGTTGGGATTCGTTCACGGACTTCCCCGTCTTTGGCGGGCTCTTCGGCAACATTAAACAATACGAGTGTCTGGGCCAGTGTCACTGTTGATGCTAATTCATCAGCGACGATCAACGGTGGCACAATCGGTTCCAGCGGATCCGGGGTTGTGCAGGGCAGCGGAAACAACACCATCAATATATACGGTGCTACGGTCAATGGCGGTGTTTCTGCCGGCGCAAATTCGACCATTTATAACAGCGGTACGATTAACGGTAATACCTATAACGATTACATTTTTACCAATTATGGTACGATCAATAGCAATGTGTATAGTATCTGCAGCGCCGGGGGAAGCTTCACGAATAACGGAAACATCAGCGGACAGGTTGAGCTTAGCTGTCCTTTTAATCATAACGGCGGTTCGCTCGGCAGTATTTGGGTTCGCCCCGGAGGCACATTTAATAATTACACTCCATTAACCGTTAAGGGTAATGTAACCAATTTTGGTCAGTTTAACCTCAATGGTTACGCTGTCACAATTCCGAATGGCTACAGCAGCAATTGGTCCAACAGCGGCACGGCCTCGATCTATTTCTCTTCACTGTCCATCGGTTCAGGTTCCTCGTTCTTTTATGATGACGCTGGTACGCCTGGCTCGACCAGCGCCACGCCGGCCTTTTCGGCCGGCACGGTTTACAACTCCGGCACATTTTATCCAGAGCCCGGCCGGGATGTCTCTATCAGCAGTATGTACAACTATAATCTGATGTACATCAGTGGGTATCTCTATACCTTTAGTTATCTGTACAACTCTGGCACCCTTAGAGGAAATGGTGCGTTTGATCAGATGGTGGTTAACGGCGACTTCTCCGATTACGGTTCAAATGACAACTTAAGCTCACTGCGCCTGACATTGAATGGTTACAATAATCGATTTAACAGCAATTACTATATCCGCTCGCTAACCAAAACCAATAATGGTTATATCTATTTCCCTGCAAGCTATACCATGCAGGCCTGGGATACGCTTACCCTGCAGGGCAGCTCCTGGGCGGCGCCGCTTTACCTGCGCAGCACCAGTTCCGGCAGCCGCTGGTATCTTGCTCCGCCATCATCACGAACGCTGCAAAACCTGGATATTCAGGATTCATACGCCAACAGTCAAATTGATGGGCGCGGTCTGAACAACCGTGATTCGGGCAACAACGTCAACTGGCTGTTGGAGGCGTTTGTCAATTCAGTCTCTGTGCCTGCTGCTCAATGGTATTACGGGAACGATTACTTGAACTTTACGGTCAATTGGAGCGGGCTGGTCAGTGTGACTGGCACGCCCTCCATCCCGGTAGTGATTGGTTCCAACACTCGGCAGGCGGTTTATTATTCTGGAACGGGGACAGCCACCCATGTCTACCGTTATCAGGTCCAGGGGACTGATATGGATTATGACGGTATCAGTGTCGGCAGCAGTTTTAACACCTCTTCTGGCACTCTCAAAGACGCCTCCAACTACACTGTCAATCCCACCCTGAATGGGGTAGGCGGCACCAGTGGGGTGTATATCCAGGGCAGCTTTGCCCTGACGCTGAGCAACTACGGTTCGGGAACAGGTACGATTACCAAAAGCCCGGACGCCGCCCGCTATTTCCCTGGAACTACGGTCACCCTGACCGCCACAACCGATGCCGGTTCGATCTTTGCCGGCTGGAACGGAGCCATCACCGGCACGATCACCACCACCCAGGTTTTGATGAACAAAAACCAGACCGTTTATGCGGCCTTTGAACTGCAGGGAAAACGCTATACCAACCCAACCTATGGGCCGACCACACCCGGCTGGGGGGTGACCCGTTTTTCCAGCATCCAGACCGCAATTAACATGGCTGATGTGGGTGATGAAATTCTGGCGGCGGGCGGGGCCTATGTTGAGACGGTCAATATTAACAAGAACATCACCCTGACGCCGGAGGCCGGGGTAACAATTGCCGGAAGCCTGAACCAGTATACTGGCACGGTTTCGGCGCCGGCCGGAGCGCTGACCATCAGCGGCAGTTATTCGTTGATCTCGGGTACGCTGAATGCCAACACCAGCCAGCTTAACCTGGGCGGCAGTTTCACGTACAGCGGCGGGATATTCAACCCGGGTACCGGGCAGGTCTCGTTTACCGGCGCAGACCCGGTTTTGACCGGCGCTTTCACCTTCTATAACCTGGAAATGCGCGGCAGCGGAACCCTGACCGCCTCGGCGCCGTTCACTTCAACCCACACGCTGCTGGTTACCAGCGGCGCTGTGCAGCCTCCAGATGGCGCACTGCTCACCAATGTGACTATCATGTCTGGGGCGACCCTGGATGGTTCGACGGGCACCCTGAATGTGACCGGCGACTGGGCGAAATACGGTTCGTTTACGGCAGGGTCTGGGACGGTGGCCTTCACCGGCAGCGGCGCCCAGGCGCTGGGCGGTTCATCCGCTGCCGCTTTCTATAACCTGACGGTCAACAAGCCTGCCGGCACCCTGACGGGGCAGACCCAGTCTTCGGTCAGCAATCACCTGACGGTGCAGTCTGGAACATACAAACCTGCCACCAATACCAGCTTTACGCATGTTGCCATCGCCCTGGGCGCGGCGCTGGATGGCTCGACGAGCACCTTGAATGTCAGCGGCGACTGGACGGACACCGGAGCGTTTACGGCAGGCCTGGGTACCGTGGTCTTTAACGGCAGCGGGGTTCAGAATTTCAGCGGTACAGCCATCTTTAACAACCTGACCATCAACGATGGCGCAGCGCTGACCCTGGCACAGGCTGCCGACCTGGGCCTGACAGGCAGTCTGACCCTGAACGGCAACGGCACCCTGGATACAACGACCCACAAGCCCAACACCCTGCGTATCGCCGGATCCAGCCCGCAGACCCTGCCAACCGGTTTGCAGATTAACAATCTGGTGCTGGATTCAGGTTCGCAGTTGACTGCCCCGACGGCGCTTGCTGTCAGCGGCGATCTGACCACCAACGGTACATTCAGTCCGGCCGCGGGTACGGTCACCTTTAACGGCAGCCTGACCCAGACTATCACTGGCACCACCACGCCTTCGCTGTTCTATAATCTCTCGGTCAGTAAGCTGGGCGGCAGCCTGCTGGGTTTCCACCCCGTTACCGCCTCCAATAATTTGAATATCATCCAGGGTCAGATGAGCCTGGCGGCCAATTCGGACCTGACCAATGTCAACATCGTCAGCGGGGCCGCTCTGGACGCTTCAGCCGGAGCGCTGACCGTCAGCGGCAGCTGGGCAGACCACGGCACATTCACTCCAGGTTCTTCCAGTGTAACCTTCGATGGCACGGGCGTCCAGAATTTCAGCGGCGCGACGACCTTCAACAACGTCTCGGTGGGAGATGGCGCTGCTCTGACCCTGGTGCAGGATGCCAATCTTGGCCTGAAGGGTTACCTTTCCTTGAACGGCTCGGGCGGCCTGGATACGACCACCCATGAACCCAACACCCTGACTCTGGCAGGGACCGATTTGCAGACTCTGCCCACCGGGCTGCAGCTGCACAGCCTGACCGTTGCGGCTGGGGCGAACTTCCTGACTCCAGCGGCGCTTTCTCTGCGCGGTAACCTGACCAACGACGGCGCCTTTGACCCGGATTTGAACACCGTTACTTTTAACGGCGCTATCACTCAGACCATCGGCGGGCTCACCAGCCCGACCAGTTTCCACAATCTGGTTGTCAATAAATCTGCCGGCAAGCTGCTTGGCAGTATTCCGGTTGTTGTTAAAACCAACCTGGATGTTCAGGGTGGAACATTTGCGCCGGCTGGCGGTTCGGACCTGAACCATGTGGCAGTCGCATCAGGGGCCACCCTGGATGGCTCGGCTGGCGCTCTGACGGTCAGCGGAAATTGGACCGACCATGGAAGCTTCATTTCTGGCGCGGGCAGTGTGCTGTTTGATGGGGTTGGAACGCAAATCTTCAGCGGGGTCAGCACTTTCAACGATCTCACCGTGAATGACAAGTCCAGTCTGACATTGGCACAAAATGCCAACCTGGGTTTGAAGGGCGCTCTGGCCTTCACTGGCACAGGCAGCCTGAACACTGTCACCCATGAACCGAATACCTTCACGATTGCCGGCACGTCCGCCCAGACCCTGCCGACCGGGCTGCAGGTCAGCAATTTTGTGATTGCCTCGGGTGCTCATTTCAACATCCCCGCCGAACTTTCGCTGCATGGTGATCTGATCGTCAGTGGGACCCTGAACCCGGGCAGCAGCAAGCTGTTCTTCAATGGCAGCCTGGATCAGACGATTGGCGGCCCAGCCAGCCCGATCAACCTGTATGATGTCGAGGTTAACAAAGCTTCTGGAAAGCTGATTGGCAGCAGCCTGGTGGCGGTAGGGCGCGACCTGACGCTGGTGCAGGGAACATTCAAACCGACGTCTTTATCTCAATTTGAGAATGTCAGCATCGCTTCTGGTGCAACCCTGGATGGCTCGGCTGGCGCTCTGTATGTCAGCGGGGATTGGACGGACAGCGGCGCCTTCGCCTCTGGCACAGGCAGTGTGATCTTTAATGGCACTGGCGTCCAAGATTTCAGCGGCACGACGAATTTTTATGATCTGACGGTGGATGACGGAGCGGTTTTGACTCTGGCGCAGAACGCCAACCTGGGTTTGACGGGCGCTCTGGCGCTGAACGGTCTGGGCGAGCTGGATACGCAGACCCATCAGGCGAATACCTTCACCATCGCCGGGTCCACTCCCCAGACCCTGCCAGACGGGCTGCAGTTCAGCAATCTGATGGTTGCTTCGGGGGCGCAGTTGATTGCGCCTGCCGGCCTGCTGATCAGCCGCGATCTGACCAATGATGGTTCGTTCGCTGCGGCTGGCGGGTTGGTGACTTTCAACGGCAGCATCACTCAGACCGTCGGCGGTCTGACAAGCCCGATTACGTTTGCCGACCTGGAAGTGAACAAGGCTGGCGGCGTTTTGCTGGGCAGCAGCCTGACCAACCTGAGTAATCAACTAACTGTGACGGCCGGCAGTTTCAAACCGGCCAGCGGCTCCAGCTTTACCCATGTGGATATTGCCGCAGGCGGGAGACTGGATGGCTCAGGTGGAACTCTTAATGTCAGCGGAAACTGGGCCAACAGCGGCCTGTTTACCCCTGGGACTGCCAGCCTGGTGTTCAACGGGACGGGCGCTCAGGCCATCAGCGGCTCAACCACCACTGATTTTTATAACCTGACCATTAATAAAGCCGGCGGTACGCTGACCGGCAGCAGTCCTGTGACGGTATCCAATACCCTGAATGTACTGCAGGGAGCGTTCAAACCAGCAGATAAATCCGGTTTCAACGATATTGGTATTGCTTCAGGGGCTACCCTGGATGGATCGGCTGGCGAGCTGAGCCTGAGCGGCGATTGGACTGACCAGGGTACCTTTATTCCCGGTCCTGGAAGTGTGGTCTTCAGTGGACCAGGCGTCCAGGTCTTCAGCGGCGAGGCTTCCTTTAACAATCTGTTGGTGCAAGATGGCGCAGTTTTGCAGTTTGCCCAAAATGCGAACCTCAGCCTGTTGGGTGGGCTGACTTTCAGCGGCACAGGCAGCCTGGATACCGTGACCAACGAACCCAATACCTTCACAATTGCCGGGACCACCCCACAGACCCTGCCCACCGGGCTGCAGCTTTACCATCTGGTAGTTAATTCTGGCGCCCAATTTACGGCGCCAAACACACTGGCTCTGCATGGCAACCTGACCAATGACGGTGCTTTTGACCCGGCGCTCAGTACGCTGACCTTTAATGGCGCAGGCAAGCAGATTGTGGGCGGAACAGCCAGCCCAACCGATTTCTATAACCTGGCGCTGAACAATCCGGGCGGCTCTCTGGAACCTGAAATTCCGCTCACTGTGGGCGGCACGCTGGAGATCCAGGATGGATCGTTTGTGCCCTTCACGGGCTCTGTTCTCCAAAACCTGACCCTGGGCGCAAACGGGGTATTCACACTGAGCGCCGGGCAGAGTGTAACCGTCACTCAGACAATCAGTAACGCTGGCTCGATTGCCCCCAGTGGTGGAACACTGACTGTGGGCGGCAACTTTAACAACAGCGGCAGCTACAGCGCCAGCGGCGGCGATCTGAACCTGGGCGGCAGCCTGGCCAATTCGGGCAGTTTCCTGCCGGGGGCAGGCACGGTTACATTCAATGGATTGAGCGCCCAGGCGATCAGCGGCAGTCCGCTGACTTTCGCCAACCTGGTCATGGCCAACCCGGCCGGGGTGACGGTTGGGCCTGTGCTGACAGTGACAGGCGGCTATACCCTGACCAAAGGCGCTTTTAATCCCACAAGTGGAACCCAATTTAATGAGGTGTATCTCGGCTCGCTGGGCACACTTGCCCTGGATGCGGCCGATACGCTCTATGTGTCGGGCAGCCTGACCAACGATGGCACTTTCAACGCCAACAGCGGTACCCTTGAACTGAACGGCGCCAGCGCCCAACATATTGGCGGTACAAGCTCCACCACCTTTGGCGGTCTGCTAATTAGCAACAGTGGCGCTGGTCTGGTGACCACGAGTTCGGCTGTGGCGGTTTTGGGCAGCCTGGATGTTAAGGATGGGACGTTTAAACCCGCTTCGGGCAGTGACTTTAATCAGGTGACCATTCAAACTGGCGCTGTTTTGGATGGGACCCTGGGCCCGCTGACGGTCAGCGGTGGCTGGTCTGACAGCGGCTCGTTTATGCCCGGTAGTTCGCCGGTCACCTTTGATGGCAGCGGCACGCATCCTTTCAGCGGTACAACCACATTCAATGATCTCGTGATTGGCACGGGTGTTGTCTTGCAAATGCAGCAAAATGCCGACCTGGGTTTTAACAAGACCCTGGTGATTAATGGCACCGGGCGTTTTGACGCCTCAACCAACAAGTCCAACACCTTGCGGGTTGCCGGGACAACCGAACAGACCCTGCCAACCGGGCTGACGCCGGATCATCTGGTGATTGAAAGTGGGGCAGTCTTCAAGTCTCCCGCCAACATTTCGCTGACGGGTGATTTCATCAATGATGGCACATTCAATGCCAATAATGGGCGGGTCAGTTTTGTGGGAACCCAGCCCCAGGATATTGGCGGCAGCTCGCGCACAAACTTCAACAATCTGCGGGTCAACAATGCCACCGGGGTGGTCTCTGGCAGCACGCCTCTGGACGTGAGCGGCGTCCTGACTGTCCAGACTGGCACGTTTAACCCGGCTGGCGGCACGATCATCAGCAACCTGACCATTCAGTCGGCAGGCAAGTTTACCCTCGGCAGTACGGATGTTGTCACTCTGACCAATGTGGTAACCAATGATGGTGTTTTTGCCACCTCTGGCACGGTCAATGTGGAGGGTGATTTCACCAATACCAGCGGCGGTAAGTTTGAACCGCTGGGTGGCAATATGAACCTGACCGGCGATCTGTTCAATGCAGGTACGTTTGCCCCGGCCCAGGGCACGATTACTTTTATGGGTTCCAGTGTTCAGACGGTGGCGGGCAATGTGACTTTCGCCGGTCTGACGCTCGATAACCCGGCTGGCGTCAATTTGCCGGCCACGCTGACGGTTGTTCAGGAGTTCACCGTCAATCAGGGGACGTTCAATCCCGTCAATGGTTCACACTTTAATGGGATTACCATCGGGCCTTCCGGCAAACTGAACCTGGACGCGGCAGATATTTTGGAGATGAGCGGGAATTTCACCAACAATGGCGTTTTTGCCGCCAATGGCGGCTCGGTTTTGATGAATGGAACCGGTTCGCAGCTGGTGGGCGGCTCAGCTGCCACCCATTTTGGTAATTTGACAATTGATAAAACCAGCGGGTCGGTCTCGGGCACCAAACCTCTTCTGGTGGATGGGACGCTGGTGGTCTTGAACGGGACCCTCGATCCTGCGAATGGATCAACCTTCCATAATCTTAATATCCGGTCTGGCGGTACATTCAATCTTGAAACCGGTCAAACGATCACGGTTACTCAAAATGTGACCAACACCGGGATCTTCAACCCGGCCGGGGGCACAGCCAATCTGCTGGCTAATTTCTTGAACAGCGGGACGTTCAGCCCCAGCGGCGGCACGCTAAACCTGGCTGGCAGCTTTACCAATGATGGGGCCATGACGCCCGCCGGCGGTTCTCTGAAGATTGCAGGCGGGTTGGTCAACAACAATCTGATGGCGCCCTCTGGCGGGACCATCACCTTCAACGGCAGCGGGCCGCAGGCCATCAGTGGGACACAGCCGGCGACCTTTGCCAGCCTCGAAATGAGCGGCAGCGGTACACTGACCGCCGGGAGCGCCTATACCGTCACCCAGACACTGACAGCCAGCGGCGGCACACTCAAGCCGCCAGCTGGCAGTGTGGTGCGGGATGTGGCTATTGCTGCGGCCGGAGCGCTGGATGGCTCGGCCGGTGTCTTGGAGGTCAGCGGCGATTGGACCAATTCCGGGTCTTTCACGGCCGGGACGAGCGCAGTCGTCTTCAATGGCAGCGGCGCCCAGAATATCGGCGGGCTGACTCCAACGGCCTTCCACGACCTGACGGTCCTCAAGACAGGCGGTGTGCTGAATGCCAGCAGCCTGATCGCTGTGACCAATGACCTGAGTGTTCAATCTGGCAGCTTCAGCCCCTTCAGCGGTTCGAGCTTTTCCAATGTGACAATTGCCTCTGGGGCAGCGCTGGATGGCTCGGCCGGGACGCTCAACGTCAGCGGCGACTGGAGCGATCAGGGCGGCTTTGTCCCTGGCGCTGGGAGTGTAATCTTTGGCGGGCCGGGGACCCAGGTGTTCAGCGGTTCTTCAACCTTTAACAACCTGACAGTCGCGGATGGCGCTGTTCTTCAAATGGCAGCAAACGCCAATCTTGGCCTGCAGGCTGCCCTTACTTTGACTGGTTCTGGCAGTCTGGATACTTCTACAAACCGGCCCAACACCCTGACAATTGCCGGCAGCGCACCACAGACCCTGCCAGCCGGTCTGCAGCTCAGCAGCCTGGTGGTGGCTTCTGGCGCACAATTGAATGCTCCCGATCCGCTGAAACTGAGCGGCGATTTGATCAACAACGGTTCTTTCAACCCGCTGACCGGCACCCTGACCTTTAACGGCAGCATTACCCAAACGATTGGCGGGACAAACATCCCGCTGACGCTCTACAATCTGGACGTTGACAAGCCAGGCGGCACGCTGACCAGCAGCGGCCCGCTGGATGTTGCCAACCAGCTGGCAGTCACTGCGGGGACTTTCTATCCGGCCAGCGGTTCATCTTTTGGCAGTGTTTTGATTGCGGCCGGCGGTGTGCTGGATGGGTCTGCAGGCACTTTGAACGTCAGTGGCGATTGGAGCAACCTGGGCAGCTTTACAACTGGAGCGGGCAGCGTTGTGTTCAACGGCACAGGTCTGCAATCTTTTGCTGGTGCGACGATATTTAATGATCTGACGATTGGGGATGGCGCTGTCTTGCGGCTGGCGAAGGATTCCGATCTAGGCCTGCGGGGCGGTTTGGCCACGCTTGGGTCAGGTTCGTTCGATGCCACGACCAATGAACCAACCACCATTACACTGGCTGGCAGCAGCCCGCAAACCCTGGCCTCGGGTCTGCAGCTCAGCAATCTGGTGATTGCTGCGGGCGCCGAATTGACTGCGCCTGCCAGCCTCTCGCTGCACGGAAGTTTGACCAACAATGGAATCTTTAACCCCGGGACCGGCACGCTGAGCATGAACGGCAGTGGGCCGCAGACCCTGGGTGGGACCACCAACCCAACAACCCTGTATAACCTGACGGTCAATAAGCCGGGCGGGACGCTGACCGGTACGACGCCGGTCTCGGTGGGGAATAATCTGGCGGTTACAGCGGGCGAATTTGCACCCGCCAGCGGCACTGTTTTGACCCATGTGACCATCTCAAGCGGCGCCGTGCTGACTGGCCCAACCGGTGAACTGACGGTGATGGGCGATTGGAGCAACCAGGGCAGCTTTAGCGCTGGCACCGGGAGTGTGGTTTTTGGCGGCGCGGGTGTCCAAAACCTGAGCGGCACAACCGTCTTTAACAACCTGAGCGTGGCGGATGGCGCTGCGCTGACGCTGGCGCAAAATGCAGACCTGGGTCTGACGGGGACGCTGGCTTTTGCGGGCACTGGCAGCCTGGATGCGACTGCCCACGAACCCAATATCCTGACGATTGGCGGAACGACACCTCTAACGCTGCCTTCCGGGCTGCAGCTCAGCAGCCTGGTGATTAACAGCGGGGCACAGTTTGCGGCGCCTGCGCTGCTCTCACTTCACGCCGGTTTTACCAACAACGGTTCGTTTGACCCGGCTGCGGGTACGCTGGATTTCAACGGCAGCGGGGTTCAGACGATTGGCGGTACAACCAGCCCGACCAGTTTCTATAATCTAAATGTCAACACCAGCGGCGGTTCGCTGGAGCCGGTGATCCCGGTCGCAGTTGCTGGCCTGCTGGATGTTCAGGGCGGGACATTTGTCCCATACACTGGCTCGGTACTTGATAATCTGACCGTTGGAACCGGCGGTATCTTCACACTTGGCAGCGGACAGATTGTCACAGTTACCCATCAGGTCTCTAATCAGGGGCAGATTTCGCCAACTGGCGGCACCTTGAACATTGGCGGCGATTTCACCAACAGCGGAAACTTTGCCGCCAGCGGTGGAAACCTGAACCTGGGCGGCGGCCTGAGCAATTCGGGCGCTTTCAATGCCGGCCCTGGGATCGTGACGTTCAATGGTTCGACCCAGCAGGCTATCAGCGGCAGTCCTCTGACATTCAGCAACCTGGTGCTGAACAATCTGGCCGGGGTGACGGTTGGCCCTGTTTTGACGGTCTCGGATACCTTTACACTGACAAAAGGTACTTTTAATCCCACCAGCGGGACTCAGTTCCACAATGTCCACATCCAGCCAGCCGGCAGTCTGGCCCTGGATGCGGGGGATACACTCCTGGTTTCGGGCGACTTGATCAACAACGGCGCTTTCAACCCCGGTACGGGGACGGTTGAGTTGAATGGCACAGCCGCCCAGTCGATCGGCGGCGGCAGCCACACCACTTTTGGCAATCTGACGATTAATAACACCGGTTCTGGCCTGGTTTCAACAGGGTCGGCGGTGACCGTGACGGGCAGCCTTGATGTAAAAGATGGGACATTCCAGCCTGCGGCGGGTGGAGATTTCCAGAATGTGGCGATTGCTTCTGGCGCGGTTCTGGATGGCACACTGGGCGGGCTGACCGTCAGCGGAAGCTGGACCGATCAGGGTTCGTTCCTGCCCGGTACAGCCACGGTTACATTTGATGGCGCAGGTGTCCAGCATTTCTCAGGTAATACGAACTTCAACAACCTCGTTGTCGGGACTGGGGCCGTGCTCCAGTTGGATTCGGGCGCTGACCTGGGCTTTGGCGGCTCGCTCTCGCTGCAGGGAACTGGTCAGTTGAATACCAGTGCAGCGCACCCGAACACGGTTCGTCTGACAGGCTCTTCGCCCCAGTCTCTGCCGAACGGGATCACCCTTGACGACCTGGCGATCAACCCGGGCGCCACCCTGACGGCCCCGGCCAACCTGACACTGGCTGGCGATCTGCTCAACGATGGCGGTTTTGACGCCAACTCTGGCCGAGTCATCTTTGCCGGCGCCGGCGACCAGAACATCGGCGGCAGTTCGCTGACAACCTTCTATAACCTGCGCATCAACAACCCCACCGGAAAAGTGACTTCCAGCGGACCGGTGGATGTCGCCAGCATTCTGACGATCCAGAGTGGCACATTCGAGGCGGCCGACGGCACCGTCATCAACAACCTGGCTGTCCAATCCAACGGAACTTTCAACCTGGGCAGCACAGCGGCTGTGACCATCACCAACAGTGTTGCCAATGCCGGGCTGTTTGCCCCGGCCGGAACAGTCAATCTGCAGGGCGACTTTACCAACAATTCGGGCGGTGTCTTCAATCCTTTGGACGGGAACTTGAATATATCCGGCGATCTGTTCAACTATGGCACTTTTGCGCCAACCGCCGGCATGGTGACATTCTCTGGCTCTACCAGCCAGATTGTGGTCGGGACGGCTTCGTTTGCCAGCCTGACGCTGAATAACCCCGCCGGGGTAAGTTTGCCCAGCGGAATGACGGTTCAGGATGATTTGATTTTGAACCAGGGTACCTTTAATCCTCCAGACACGCTGCAGCTAAAGAACCTGAGGATTAATGGCGGCGGCAGCCTGGTGATGGACCCGACCGATGTTCTCAAGGTTGCCGGCGACTTTACCAACGATGGAGGTTATACCCCCAATGCAGGCACCCTGATCTTTAATGGAACGGGCGCACAGCATGTGGGTGGTTCTTCTCCGCTTGTGTTTGGCCAGCTGGTTTTACAGAATACCGGCACTGGCGTGACGATCGGCGCACCGATCCAGGCGGACGGGCTGATCCTGCAAAACGGAATATTTACGCCAACCACGGGCTCAACCTTTGGTGTTCTGGATATAGCGGGCGGGACAACGTTGGGTCTTTCCCCGGCTGCCGTAATTACGGTAACCGAGGTGATGACCAATGCAGGCTCGTTCCAGCCGGCAGGGGCAGTGATTAATCTGCTGGGCGATCTGGTCAACACGGGCTTGTTCACTGGAACGGATACACAGATCAATATTGGCGGAGACCTGACCAACAGCGGTGGATTTACCACCAGCGGCGGGGTGGTCAGCTTTACCGGTACCCTGACCCAGACGATTGGCGGAACACAGCCGCCGGTCTTTACCAACCTGGTCATGCAGGGTTCTGGCACACTTCAGGCGACCCTGCCGATTACGGTGACCGCTGGATTCACGCTGACTACAGGCGCCTTTGCGCCTTCCGGCGGCTCGGATTTTCAGAATATCACAATCCTGACCGGGACAGTCTTCACGGCGCCTGGCGGCGTACTGGCTGTCGGCGGAAACTGGGCAGACCCGGCGGGGGGCTTTGTGCCAGGGACTGGCAGTGTGGTCTTCGATGGCACAACTCCTCAGGTAATTACTGGCAGCGCTCATTTCAATGACCTGATCGTGACCAACAGCCAGGGTGTCGATGCTTCCGGCAGCTCAGACCTGGAGGTCACTGGAACCATCTCGGTGGAAACGGGAACTTTTGGCCTGCCGGCAAATGCCGTGTTGGGCGATGTATTCATTGGCGCCGGCGGCAGCCTGGATAGTTCGGGCGGAAACCTGACCGTGCATGGCGACTGGACGGATAACCACCCCGGCGGCGGCTTTGAGCCCGGCGGCGGCAGCGTGCTGTTCGACGGCCCGGCGCCAGTCTTTAGCGGTTCGTCTACTTTCAATCATCTGGCGGTTGCCCCTGGGGTAACCCTGACTCTGGCGGGCGGCGCAGACCTGACACTGTTGGGCAGCCTGACCGGTGACGAAGGAACGGCAATCGACGCAACCACCAACCCGGGAACGACGGTGACTTTTGACGGCGCAGGGACTCCTCCACCCCAGACCATCCCCTCCGGGCTGGATCTGGGCAACCTGGTCATCGGACCCACGGCAGTTTTCAGCAGCCCGTTGGCGCTGACCATTAGCGGCAGCTGGACCAATGATCACCTGGGCGGTTTCATCCCCAACGGCGGTGTGATTACCTTTACTGGAACCACCACTCAGGTGATTGGTGGTCAGTATCCCACCGTCTTTAATAGTCTGGTTATCAACAACCTGGGTGGGCAGACCGTTTCGACAACCCAGCCCATCACCGTGACGGGAGGCGTGACGGTGACTTCTGGCACGTTCCAGCCAGCCGATCAATCTGAATTCAATGATCTCTTCATCGGTGAATTCGGTACGCTGGATGGATCGGGCATGGATTTGATCATTGCCGGCGATTGGAGAAATGATGGGGATTATCGGGGCGGAGGCGGGTCGGTCACTTTCTCTGGTTCACAGAACCAGACGATCGGTGGAACCGGTCAGACAATCTTTGACAACCTGATCATCCAGACTACAAACGGCGCCGTTGTAACTGGCACCATGCCGATCCAGGTGCTGCAAGAATTGAATATTGGTTCGGGAAGCTTTACACCCCCCAACGGTTCTACCCTGACCGATGTGGTGATTGGCCCAGGCGGGACGCTGACAATTCCAACGGGCGAGGGGATTACAATCACGGGGACCTTTGTCAACCAGGGGACTGCAAACCTGCACAGCCTGTCAGTCAGCAAAACTGGCGAAGGCTCGGGGAACATCCTTGTGGTCCCAACCGGAACATATTTCGGGCAGAACACCGTGGTCCAACTCCAGGCAGCGCCAGCTTATGGCTCGAATTTTGCTGGCTGGAATGGTGACGTGGTTGGTCTGACTAATCCCATCAGCTTGACCATGAACGACGATAAAACTGTTTCGGCTCTCTTTGAGCTCAACATTTACACCCTGACCCTGACGACCAGCAGCGACGGCAGCGGGACGGCTCTGATTACCCCGAGCGGCACGAGCTTCAAGTACGGCACGGTCATCACTTTGACGGCCGCAGCGGACCTGCACTCCAGCTTCACGGGCTGGAGTGGTGACGCGGCCGGCAGCAACAGCCCGATCACCCTGACCATGGATGCCGATAAGGCAGTGGATGCTCAGTTTACCCTGGACAGTCACAGCCTGGCCCTGACCACCAGCGGCGATGGCAGTGGGAGCGTGGGTAACCTGCCTTCCGGCACAACCTTTAAGTACGGCACGGTCATCACCCTGACCGCCGCGGCGGACCTGCATTCCAGCTTCACGGGCTGGAGCGGCAGTGCGGCTGGCAAGACCAACCCAATCACCATCACTATGGATGCGGACAAGGCCGTGGATGCCCAGTTCACTCTGGACAGCCATACCCTGACGCTGACGACCAGCGGCGACGGCAGCGGGAGCGCGGCCAATCTGCCCGTCGGAACGAGCTTTAAGTACGGGACGGTCATCACCCTGACAGCCTCGGCGAACCCGCATTCCAGTTTCACGGGCTGGAGCGGTGACGCGGCCGGGCAGACCAGCCCGATCACCCTCACCATGAACGCTGACAAGGTTGTGGACGCCCAGTTTACCCTGGACAGCCATACCCTGACTCTGACGACCAGCGGCGACGGCAGCGGGACAGCGCTGGCTGCCCCGAGCGGGACAAGCTTCAAGTACGGCACGGTCATCACCCTGACTGCCACGGCGGACTTGCACTCCAGCTTTACCGGTTGGGGCGGGGACGCAGCGGGCCAGACCAGTCCGATCACCCTCACGATGGACGCAGACAAGGTTGTGGACGCCCAGTTTACCCTGGACAGCCATACCCTGACCCTGACGACCAGCGGCGACGGCAGCGGGAGCGCAGGTAACCTGCCTGCGGGCACAACCTTCAAGTACGGCGCCGTCATCACCTTGACGGCCGCGGCGGACCTGCATTCCAGCTTTACGGGCTGGAGCGGCGGCGCAGCCGGCAGGACCAACCCGATTACCATCACCATGGATACCGATAAGGCCGTCGACGCCCAGTTCACCCTGGACAGCCACAGCCTGACGCTGACCACGAGCGGCGATGGCAGTGGGACGACTCTGGCTGCGCCCAGCGGGACGAGCTTCAAGTACGGCACGGTTATCACCCTGACAGCCACGGCGGACTTGCACTCCAGCTTCTCCGGCTGGAGTGGGGACGCGGCCGGTCAGACCAGCCCGATCACAATCACGATGGATGCAGACAAGACCGTGGACGCCCAGTTCACCCTGGACAGCCACAGTCTGACTCTGACGACCAGCGGCGATGGAAGCGGGAGCGCAGGTAACCTGCCCGCTGGGGCGAGCTTTAAGTACGGCTCGATTATCACTTTGACGGCCGCGGCGGACCTGCATTCCAGTTTCACGGGCTGGAGCGGGGACGCGGCCGGCAAGACCAACCCTGTCACCATTACGATGGATACGGACAAGATTGTGGATGCCCAGTTTACCCTGGACAGCCACAGTCTGACCCTGACGCGCAGCGGCGACGGCAGCGGGAGCCTGGGAAACCTGCCAGTGGGCACGACCTTCAAATACGGCACGGTCATCACCCTGACGGCCACGGCTGACCTGCATTCCAGCTTCACAGGCTGGAGCGGCGGCGCGGCCGGCAAGACCAGTTCGGTTGTCATCACCATGAACGAAGACAAGGCTGTCGATGCACAATTTACCCTGGACAGCCATACCCTGATCCTGACGACCGGCGGCGACGGCAGTGGAACCGCTCTGGTTACCCCCAATGGGACGAGCTTCAAGTACGGCGCGGTCATCACCCTGACGGCCACGGCGGACCTGCATTCCAGCTTCACCGATTGGAGCGGGGACGCGGCCGGCAAGTCTAACCCGATCACCATCACCATGAACGCAGACAAGACCGTGAACGCCCAGTTTACCCTGGACAGCCACAGCCTGACCCTGACGACCAGCGGCGACGGCAGCGGGAGTGTGGGTAACCTGCCCGCTGGCACTACCTTCAAATACGGCACGATCATCACCCTGACGGCCACGGCTGACTTGCATTCCAGCTTCACGGGCTGGAGCGGCGGCGCGGCTGGCAAGACCAGCCCGATCACCATCACGATGGACGCGGACAAGACCGTGGACGCTCAGTTTACCCTGGACAGTCACAGCCTGACGCTGACGACCAGCGGTGATGGCAGTGGTGCGGCTCTGCCCGCCCCGAGCGGGACAAGCTTCAAGTATGGCACGGTCGTCACCCTGACAGCTACGGCGGACCTGCATTCCAGCTTCACGGGCTGGAGCGGCGGCGCGGCTGGCAAGACCAGCCCGATCACCATCACGATGGACGCGGACAAGACCGTGGACGCTCAGTTTACCCTGGACAGTCACAGCCTGACGCTGACGACCAGCGGCGATGGCAGTGGTGCGGCTCTGGCTATCCCGAGCGGGACCAGCTTCAAGTACGGCACGGTCATCACTCTGACCGCCACAGCGAACCCGCATTCCAGCTTCACTGGGTGGAGCGGAGCTGCGGCCGGTAAGACCAGCCCAATTACTATCACCATGGATGCCGACAGGGCTGTGGACGCTCAGTTCACTCTGGACAGCCACACCCTGACCCTGACGACCAGCGGCGACGGGAGCGGGAGCGCGGTCAATCTGCCCGCTGGCACGAGCTTTAAGTACGGCACGGTCATCACTCTGACGGCCACGACAAATCCGCATTCCAGCTTTACTGGGTGGAGTGGGGCTGCGGTTGGCAAGACCAACCCGATCACCATCACGATGGACGCAGACAAGACCGTGGACGCTCAGTTTATCCTGGACAGCCACAGCCTGACGCTGACGACCAGCGGCGATGGCAGTGGTGCGGCTCTGCCCACCCCGAGCGGGACAAGCTTCAAGTATGGCACGGTCGTCACCCTGACAGCTACGGCGGACCTGCATTCCAGCTTCACTGGGTGGAGCGGGGCTGCGGCTGGCAAGACCAGTTCGGTTGTGATCACGATGAACGCCGATAAGGCTGTGGACGCTCAGTTCACCCTGGACAGCCACAGTCTGACGCTGACGACCAGCGGCGATGGCAGCGGGAGCGCGGCCAATCTGCCCTCGGGCACAACCTTCAAATACGGTACGGTCATCACCCTGACGGCCACGGCGAACCCACACTCCAGCTTCAATGGCTGGAGCGGCGGAGTGGCTGGCAAGACCAGTTCGGTTGTGATCACGATGAACGCCGATAAGGCTGTCGATGCCCAGTTTACCCTGGACAGCCACAGTCTGACGCTGACGACCAGCGGCGATGGCAGCGGGAGCCTGGGTAACTTGCCCGTGGGCACAAGCTTCAAGTACGGCACGGTCGTCACTCTGACCGCCACGGCGAACCCGCACTCCAGCTTCGCGGGCTGGAGCGGCGGAGCGGCTGGCAAGACCAGTTCGGTTGTGATCACCATGAACGCCGATAAGGCTGTCGATGCCCAGTTTACCCTGGACAGCCACACCCTGACCCTGACCAGGAGTGGTGATGGCAGTGGAACCGTTCTGGTGGCCCCGAGCGGCACAACCTTTAAGTACGGTTCGGTCATCACCCTGACAGCCACAGCAGGCGCTAACTCGGCCTTTATGGGTTGGAGTGGATCACTGACCGGACAGCAAAACCCAATCCGGATCACCATGGATGGCGACAAAGCTATTAATGCTGTCTTTGCCCTGAATTTTGCATCGCTGACTTTGAATACCTCTGGCGACGGCTCGGGTGCTGTTCTTTCCAACCCTGCCGGAACAACCTTCCGCTATGGAACAGTCGTTACCCTGACCGCCACAGCAAACCCCCATTCCACATTTGCGGGCTGGGGCGGCGGCGCAGCGGGAACGGCGAACCCGCTGGTGATAACCATTCGGGAAAATACCTCAGTCACGGCGATCTTTACCCTCGATTCGTACCCGCTCACCCTGGGCACAACCGGCGACGGGGCGGGCGATATCCTGGCTTCGGCCGTTGGAACCAGCTTTAAATATGGCACTGTGATCACTCTGACTGCCAGCGCGGCCCAGCACTCAACCTTTTCCGGGTGGAGCGGCAGTGTTACCGGCAGTCAGAATCCGCTGCGGGTTGTTATCAATGGAGCCAGGACGATCCAGGCTCAGTTTACCCTCAATTCATACCGGCTGACGGTCAATACAAACGGCAGCGGCGGCGGTTTTGTGGTCAAGAACCAGGATCTTTCTAGTTACAAATATGGAAGTCTGGTGACGCTGACTGCCTTCCCGGATGGCAGCTCGAATTTTGGTCAGTGGACTGGCGATTTATCTGGCACTTCCAATCCGGTGCAGATTCTTATGGACGGTGATAAATCCGTTACGGCTACCTTTGATGCCCGGGCAGGCACACCCTATCCACGCTTCACGAGCACACCGGTCACATCCAACATTATCAACAGGACTTACACGTACAATTTGGCTGCAGTTGGTGAAAAGACAGGTGATATCCTGACATTCACCGTGTTGTATAAACCTGACTGGTTGACCCTGACTGCCGCAGGAAACGGCACAGCACAGCTGTCCGGAACACCTGCCCAGTGTGGAAAATATTCCATCGTCCTCGAAGTGCGAGACCAGAATGGACGTTATAACATCCAGGCATTCACCATTGCTGTAAATTATCGGGTCTTTGTGCCGATGATGATTGCAACAGGGAGATAACGAACCCCAAATATAAAATCCCTGTGGAGTTATTGGCCAAAGCCCAAAATAAGCTCCACAGGGATTTTTTCCTCAGTGTTAAATCTATTGGCTCAAACCACGCCATTGCAGCTTCACATCTCCCCCCAATTGGGGGTGGGTTGTGGCGGTTAACTGCACATTCTCGGCTTTGGCGCGGCTGCTCATCAGCATCAGGCCAGGCTGATTTGAAAAGTCCCGTTCAGGATCAAATCCTGGGCCATTGCAGGACAGACAGAGTTCGAGAATATCTGCCATTTGCTCCAGTTTGATCTCGACCCGGCTACCATTGGCGTGCAAGGCGATATCGTTCAGCGTTTCGCGGCACACATGGTAAAAGACCAGTTGGATTTCTGGCGGGAGGGTGAACCTGCCTTTAATCGTTACCACGACCTGGATGGCGGTTCGACCTGAGAGCCCGATGCCCAACTCGCGCAGCAGGTCACCCAGGTCCGAATTGGTCACGTTGGCGGGACGCAGTTCTGCCAGGAGTGTGCGCATTTCGGCCAGGGCGCCTTTTGTCAGCCGGCGTAAATTTTCGAGGGAATGTCTTGCCTCCGCCGGATCCTTTTCCCAAACCTTTGGCAGTACATCGGCGATCAAGCTGGCGGCGAAAAGCGTCTGATTGACGGCATCATGCAGATCGTGAGCCAGACGCTGTCGTTCTTCCAACATTTCGTGTTTTAATTTTTCGGCGGCGACAATCGCCGCATTGTGCTTCTTTTGCTCGGTCAGGTCGGTTGCCACCAGGCCGAAGTAATCTGGCATTTCATCTACACTCAAAAGATTTACCGAAAGGTTGACCGGCATCCGGGTTCCAGCGGCGGTGATCAGCACCATCTCCTGGCGGCTTTTTTCTGCTGATTTTTCACACAGCAGCGCCCATAGGATCTCATGATTTTCAGGCACAACCCAGGTTTGGATTGCAGAACCAATTACTTTATGGAGCGGTGTGTGGAGCATTTCGGAAAAGCATTGGTTGGCATACAAGATGATGCCTTCCGCTGTGAGGGTCAGTGCGCCTTCATTCATATTTTCAATCAGCAGACGGTAAGGCCGTTCGGCACCCCTGAGTGTGAAGATCTGTTCGCTGTCCCCGCTGGAGACAACCAGAGCATCCACCTCGCCGCTTTGAATGGCGCGCAAGGTGTCTTGTGCTTCATCCAACTGCGCACGTAGTCCAGCGTTTTCTTCTAAAAGCTGCTGTTGGGATGGGATGGAAGTTTTATTCTGCATTTGATGAGAATTCAGGTTTTACCCAAAAAATCTTTCGATTGTTATTTATTTCAAACCCAATCCTGCCAGGACGCGCTCGCTCCTCGACATATCTCCAATAATCCGGCGCAGCGGGAGCGGCATTTTCTTGACAAGCGTTGGGGCTGCGAGGATCTGCTCACCATGAGCCAATTGGGGCTGCTGGTATAAGTCGACCACCTCCAGCTCATAGCGCCCTTTCAGATATTCCTCACAGATTTTCTTGACATTGGTGATGGCGCGAACGGACTGCGGCGTTGTACCGGTAACATACAGGCGCAAGACATAGCTTTTTTCTGGTGGTTTCGCCCACGCTTGTTCAAATAATTCCGTCGCATTGCTCACAGTCGTTTCTGACATGCTGTCTTCTTATTCCCTTGGCAGTAAATCCAACCCGATCAGGACGCGTTCGGTATTGGAGAGATCACCAATGATTTTACGCATGGGTTCAGGCAGTCTGCGAACAAGCGTTGGAATGGCGAGGATCTGGTCGCCGCGGGCCAGTTTGGGGTTTTCCAGCAGGTCCACCACTTCGATTGTATAGTGCCCCGCCAGATGTTCTTCGCAAATATTCTTGAGGTTGGCAAACGCCAGCACAGATTTGGGTGTTTGACCGGCGACATAAAGCCTCAGGAGAAAGATGTCCGATTGTGTTTCGGCGAGCTTGTGTTCAGTCGGTTCATTTCGCAATTTGAGCCTCCAATCGATTGGGCTTCGCATCTGCCTTGCGGATTAAGGCCATATTCGTCCGTTCCTGGGTCAGCTGCACTTCGCGCGCCTGCTCTTGCTTGATGACATTCAGTGTCTCGGTTTCCTGAGCCTCAAACTCGGTGCGGATTGCAGTAATTTGGGCTTCCATAGCCTTGCGTTTGCGTTCCAATTCCAGCTTACGCCGTTCCACTTCCTGCTTTTGCAGAGTCTGAGTGGCTTGCTCTTGTGCTTCTTGCGCCTGACGCGCCGAGCCGGTCAGGACGCCGCTCGGGCCAACGTACACATCGCGCAATTCCACCCCGTGAGAGGTAAGCAGAAACTCACGAATCTGGTTGGAGTGTGCCATGCCGCGCGATTTCAAGACATAAAGACCGCGGTTGCGCTCGCCGCCGATTTCAATACTGCGCAGTAACAGCCAGGTGTCGATCAAGGATGAAATGGCAATATCGGTATGCTCGAGGGCTGTCCCGCTCGAAGTCAGGCTTGTAAAGAAGCCTGTGATTTGTTTCATTTTTAGAAAATCCACCAACCGCATCAGCATTGCTTTGACTTCGGTCTCATTGTCCCCCACAATGAAACTATTTAATGGGTCTACAATTACGATCTGGGGTTTGAATGTGTTGATCGCTTTGTGCATCATCGAAAGATGCATTTCCAGACCTGCAAATGTGGGTCGGTTTGCTTGAAATTGAAGCAGCCCTTTTTCTACATACGGCTGCAGGTCAATCCCGATCGAGCCCATGTTGCGCATGATCTGACTGGGGGATTCTTCAAATGCAAAATAAAGGGTGTTTTCGCCTCGCTGGCAGGCGGCTGCGGCGAAGTGGGCGGCCAGGCTGCTTTTGCCGGTGCCTGATGTGCCGGAAATGAGCACGCTGCTGCCCCGGTAATAGCCTTCGCCACCCAGCATCGCATCGAGGCGCGGAATGCCGCTTGGAACGCGCTGCGTGGAGGCGATCTGCTGCAGGCCGAGTGAAGTTACCGGCAGCACCGAAATGCCATTTTCGTCGATCAGAAATGGATATTCGTTCGTGCCGTGGGTTGAGCCGCGATATTTGACCACCCGCAGACGGCGTGAAGAGACTTGTTCACTGGAGCGATGGTCGAGCACGATGACACAATCGGAGACGAACTCTTCCAGGCCCTGGCGGGTTAGCGAGCCTTCACCGCGCTCGCCAGTAATGATGGAAGTCACCCCTTTTTCTTTCAGCCAGCGGAATAAACGGCGCAGTTCTGCGCGCAGGATGAGCGGATTGGGTAAGCCGGCGAAGAGCGACTCGATGGTGTCCAGTACAACCCGTTTGGCGCCGATCGAGTCGATGGCATGCCCGAGGCGAATGAATAACCCTTCCAGATCGTATTCACCGGTCTCTTCGATTTCGCTGCGTTCAATGTACACAAAATCGAGCACAATCTTTTTGCGGGCAATCAGATCCTGCAGGTCAAAGCCGAGAGAGGCAACATTTTGGGTCAGGTCTTTTTCGGTTTCTTCAAAGGCCATGAAAACACCCGGCTCATTGAATTCCTGGGCGCCGTGGACCAGAAACTCCATCGCCATGACTGTTTTACCGCAGCCCGCGCTGCCGCATACCAGGGTTGGCCTGCCTTTGGGCAAACCGCCGTTGGTGATTTCGTCAAGTCCTTGAATTCCGGTAGGCGCTTTAGGGAGCTGCGCTCTCGCATTTGGCATGTTGATCTCTCCTTTGGTGTCCGGGAATTCGCACGCGTACAGGCCGAAAACACGGGTCTAATTTCATTTTACACAGAATATGTTGGGCTTACATCCGCCATCTGGCGGATTTTTCAAAGGCTCTTTTGAAACGGGATTCGCAGGTCTGCTAACAACTGCACGTTAATCAGGCGCATCACCTGGCGCTCCATATTTTCGACTTTTAAAACAGGCAAAAAAACTCCACGTATTGACGTTCTATCATTGGCGTGCTATGATCGAATTAATTATATATACGACAAACGCTGCCTGATTTCCTGTGCCGCCAGATATCCTGACCATCATCTTACATTGCACTTATTGTCTTTTTGTATCTTCTCAATAAAGTGGGGTGTTGGGTGTTATTGTGGGCGAAGTCCACAATAACACGCCCAACTTCCCCCTCCTTTGAGATACTACGTCTTTTTTTGGATTGACCTGATTTAGCAGGGCTGGGTAATTTTGTGGGTTTCCCCGTATATTCAACCCACTCGCCAGAATTTTTGAGAAATACCCGGTTTGATTTCACAGGATAAGGGGTGAGGTTTCTAACAGCCACCAGTGAGTTTTTTGATTCTCGCTCATGGGTTGGTTTTGACGGCAGATTGAGGGCCAGCGTTATTGGTGTTTTGAAAGGAGCCCTTGTATGAGCATCGAGTTTTTTTTCCGTTTAATCGGAGCTGTAGTCGTCTCCATATTTTTAGGTAGCTGGGGCTACAATTATGCGCATAGCATAGGAGAGCTTGAGCCGTTGTATGCGGTTATCTTTTCTCTGCTGGGTGCGCTGTCGGGTTTGATCCTGACGCCTTATTTTACAACCCGGCCGATGCGCTATCTGCGCCAGATTTTTTTGCGGGTTTCGGCTGAAACTCTGGTCACAGGGCTGATTGGTCTGGTGGTGGGTTTGATCACCGCGGCCCTGCTGACTTTTCCGCTGTCGCTGCTGCCGAGCCCATTCGGGCAAGTTTTGCCTTTTGTGGGTGTTCTGGTGTTTGGCTATTTTGGGGTGGCCATTTTCTCCATGCGCCAGAATGATCTGTTTGGCCTGACCCGTCAGATCACCAGCCGGGCCGCTTCGGGTGATGGCCCTGTGGATACCCAGCCTGCGCCGCGCACCATTTTGCTCGATACCAGTGTAATTATTGACGGCCGGATCGCCGACATTGCCCGGACAGGCTTCCTGGTCGGGTCGCTGTTGATCCCCCGTTTTGTTTTGAACGAACTGCAGTACATCGCCGATTCGTCCGACAGCCTGCGCCGGCAGCGCGGCCGGCGGGGTATGGAGGTGCTCTCACAGCTCCAAAAAGACACCACCATCCCGGTCAAGATCAGCGATATCGATGTGGAAGGTGTGCGTGAGGTGGATGATAAGCTGGTGGTCTTGGCCCGCCAGCTGCGCTGTCCCATTCTAACCAACGACTATAACCTGAACCGGATTGCCGAAATTCAAGGTGTGGCGGTGTTGAATGTGAACGAGCTGGCCAATTCGGTCAAGCTGGTTTTTCTGCCCGGTGAGACTCTCTCGGTGAATATTATTCAAGAAGGCAAAGAAAACAACCAGGGGGTCGGCTATATGGATGACGGCACCATGGTGGTTGTGGAAGATGGACGCATGTACTTGAATAAGGCGGTCACTGTTGTGGTGACCAAAGTTTTGCAGACTGCCGCCGGCCGGATGATCTTTGGCCGCCCGGCGCGTGATTGAATCATTGGTACCTTCTCAATAATGTGGGGTGTTGGGTGTTTTTTGTGGGCGAAGCTCACAAAAAACACCCAACTTCCCCCGCTTATTGAGATGATATCATCATTGTAAGGAGTAATTTTCGATGGCCCTGAAAGTTTTTAATACCCTCTCTCGCCAAAAGGAAGCTTTTGAGACGATTGAACCCGGCGCAGTCCGGATGTATGTCTGCGGACCGACGGTTTATTCAAAGGCACACATCGGCCACGCCATGTCGGCCCTGGTGTTCGATCTGATCCGGCGCTACCTGATCTTCCGCGGCTACAATGTGCGCCATGTCATGAACTATACCGATGTAGACGACAAGATCATCCGCCGCGCCAATGAGATGAAGGTGGAACCGATCAAACTGGCGGAACAGTATATTGAAGAATTTATGGTTCATTTAAAAGAACTGAACGTACTGCCCGCTACGGTTTATCCGCGTGCCACCCAGGAGATCGATCAGATCATTCAGATGATCAAAGATCTGGGTGAAAACGGCTATGCCTACCAGGCAGACGGTGATATGTATTTCCGAGTGGCGCGTGACGCCGATTATGGTCAGCTTTCCGGGCGCAAGATCGAGGATATGCAGTCTGGTTCACGGATTGAAGTGGACGAGCGCAAAGAAAACCCGATGGACTTTGCCCTGTGGAAATCGGCCAAGCCGGGCGAGCCCGCCTGGGAAAGCCCCTGGGGCCCTGGCCGGCCCGGCTGGCATATCGAATGCTCGGCGATGAACCTGCATCACCTGGGCGAGCAGATCGACATCCACGGCGGCGGCAATGATCTCGTATTTCCCCACCATGAAAATGAAATTGCCCAGACCGAAAGCATCACCGGCAAGCAGTTTGCCCGCTACTGGATTCACAATGGGATGATGCAGTTGGCTGGCGAGAAGATGTCCAAATCGCTGGGCAACCTGATTACCATCGAGCAGTTCCTGAGCGAACATGAGGCGGATGTGCTGCGTCTGATGATCATCAATTCCAGCTACCGCAACCCGCTGACGTACAGCCCGGATGTGCTCAGCCAGGCAGAGAAGAACCTGGAACGTCTGCGCACCGCTCTGCGCCCGCTGGCCGAAAGCGAAGGCAAAGGCCAGAACAGCGAAGCCGAAGCCAAACTGGCCAAACAGGCGGAAGACAGCCGGTCTGGCTTTGTGGAAGCCATGGATGATGACTTTAATACAGCCGGTGCCCTGGGTCAGCTTTTTGACCTGGTGCGCGTTTTGAACCAGGCCCGTGACAGCGGCGCCAGCGCTGCTGCCGTGCGCTCCGCCCAGGATACCCTGCGTGAAATGATTGAAGTGCTGGGTCTGCGCACCGAACGCCCCCAGGCCGACCAGGGCGCAGAGGCGGCCCCATTTGTGGACCTGCTGGTGAAAGTCCGGCGTGAACTGCGCACTCAGAAGCTCTGGGCGCTCTCGGACGTGGTTCGCAATGGGTTGGCTGAATTGGGTGTTGTGCTGGAAGACAGCAAAGACGGCACCACCTGGAAGTGGAAATAGGTTAGGGCGTTATGAAAGAACTGCTTTATTCGCGCAATGCCGTTTACGAGGCGCTACGCGCCGGCCGGCGGCAGGCTTTTAGCCTGCTGGTGGCAGAAGGCGCTCAGGAAAAGGGCCGTCTGGCTGAAATTCAGCGGATGGCAGCCGCCGCCCGCATCCGGATCGATCGGGTAACCCGGACGCGCCTGGACAACATTGCCTCCGGGCACCAGGGTGTGGCGCTGGAGGTCGAGGCTTATCCTTATGCCAATCTGGTGGATATCCTGGAGCTGGCGGCCGACCGGCGCGAGGAGCCGTTTATTCTGATTTTGGATACCCTGCAGGATCCACAGAACCTGGCGACCCTGCTGCGAACCGCTGAGATCAGCGGGGTCCATGGGGTCCTGCTGCCGCTGCGCCATACCGTCAGCGTGACGCCGGCGGTGGTGAATGCCTCCTCGGGCGCTTCCGAGCATCTGCTGATCGCCCAGACCAACCTGGCGCAGGCGATTGAGGAGCTGAAGGAGCGCGGTGTGTGGGTGGCTGGTCTGGAAGGCGGCGAAGGGGCGCGGGATATTGGCTCCTTCCGTCTGGACGGTCCGCTGGCACTGGTGGTGGGCAGCGAGGGCGACGGGATGCGCGACCTGGTGCGCAAGAACTGTGATGTGCTCCTCAGTCTGCAAATGAAAGGCAAGATCGAATCGCTCAATGCCGCTGTGGCTGGCTCCATCGCCCTATATCTGGCGATGCAGGCCAGGACAGGCCGGTCATCAAACCCGGTCCAGCCCTGACAGCCAATTTGTAATCTGGAAAAGTATCCACTCAATAAAGAGGGGTGTTGGGTGTTTTTTGCGGGCTTTGCCCGCAACCCCCCACTTTTTTCACTTATTGGGATCATACCTGGAAAATCAACAAAAAAGATTGGCGGCAAAACTGCCGCCAATCTTTTTTGTTTTCAGGGAATAATTTACTCATTATTAATGTCTGAACATCTCGATTTTACGGTATCTTAACTTCAATTCTGCTACACTCAATCTAAGCGCCGCTTCAGATATATTACTGGCGCGCACTTCTGCTCGAAAATCGTTACGAAAAGGGTAATCTATGTTGAACAGGTTGGGAAAAAAGATCAAAATCGGGGTAAGATTACTCGCCTTCATCTGGCTGGTGGGTTTTGCTCTCAACTCCTCTTACCCGGCCAATGCTGGTGTCAACACCTGGACGAGTATCGGCCCGGATGGGGGGCCGATCACAGCTCTGGTAATTAACCCGGCGGGAACCAATGTGGTTTATGCCGGTACCTGGGAGTCGGGTTTATTTAAGTCAACCGATAGCGGGGCCACCTGGGTTTTATTGAATAACATCCTGGTCAATCAAATGTTGTATTCGCTGGCGATTGACCCTGGTAACCCTTCGATTATGTATGCCACAGATCACAATTCGGGGATAGGCATTTTTAAGAGTACTGATGCCGGCGCAACCTGGGTGAGGAGCGCCACCGGTTTCGATGCCTCCGAATGGATCACTACCGTGATCGTTGACCCTGTCACCTCGACAACGCTGTATGCTGGTTCCGACCATGGTGTGTATAAAAGCACCAACAGTGGGGCCAATTGGTCGAAAATCAACTCCGGATTGACTGTTTTGGACATTCCTGTGGTTGTGCTCAATCCGAATAACCCATCGGTGCTGTATGCGGGGTCTTTGGGCGCAGGTGTGTACAAGTCTTTGGATGGTGGGGCGAACTGGACTGCTGCCAATACCGGTATGGGGGCGGTGGCAGTCAATGTGATGGCGGTTGACCCGCTCACGCCCGACGTCGTTTACGCCAGCGCAGGGTCTGTGTTGTACCGGAGCAGTGATGGCGGGGCCAATTGGTCTGTGGTGAACGCAGATATGGGCGCTGTTCAAGTTGTTTCCATTGCAGTGGCTCCAACAACCCCGCGTAAAGTTTACCTCGGCACCAATGCTGGTGTTTTTCTGAGTATGGATGGGCTTGGTCCCTGGCCACAGGTGTCTAGTGGTATGGCACTACCTGCTACCATTGCTGCGCTTGCCGTTGATCCATCCTCACCTACTTTAATTTATGCTGGGGCGCGTGAATATGTTTCCAGTATTTACAAGACAATTGATGGCGGGGCATCCTGGATCCCCAACAACACTGGCCTGGTCGCCAGTTATATCAATGAATTTCTCAAGGATGATATTCATGGGATTCTGTATGCCGGCGTAGACGCCCGGATGAAGGGGTTGTTTCGCAGCAGTAACCGTGGATCCACCTGGGTGCGTGTGGCCGATTTTCCGAATGCTGAGGTGCTGGATCTGGAACAAGTGAAGATTATACCGTTCACTTTATTTGCCGGCACAAGCAGCGGGTTTTATCGCAGTACGGATCAGGGCTTGACATGGTCTGAGGCCAATACCGGATTACCGATTAACAGCCGCTGGATTTATCAGGTAGGTCTGAGCCCATTTGACCCCAATCATCTTTTGATTAACGCCTCTGGAGCTGGACTGTATGCCAGTTTTGACGGTGGGCAAAACTGGCAGGAGGCCAACAACGGTCTGACGCCGGATTATATTGAGGTTATTGAGTTTGACCCAGTGCTGACAGCGACTGTGTATGTCAGTTTGCGCAATTTTGGGCTTTACAAGTCGAATGACGGCGGCGCCACATGGGGCAATATTAGCGGCAGTCTGCCGGCGAGTACGGTTTATGGGCTGGCAATCAACCCGCAAGATTCTTCCATTTTGTATGCTGCCACGGGGGGAAATGGGGTTTACAAGAGCATTAATGGGGGCAGTAGTTGGACGCAAATCAATACCGGCTTAAGCTCATTATGGCTGAAGGGCATCCTGATTGACCCCACCAACCCAACCAATATTTATGCCTACGGTTACAGCGGGGTTTTTCGTTCGATTGATTCTGGTCAGCACTGGCAGTTGATAAATGCTGGGCTGACCAATACAAAGGTGAACACCCTGGCAGTTGATAGTGTGGTGCCGGCTATTCTATTTGCGGGGACTTATGCGGGCGGCGCTTTTGCGATAAACATCCCGCTGGACAATCCTCTGCCGGTAATCAGTTCCATCTCTCCCAACAGTGTTCAGGCTGGGTCGGCAGCCTTCAATCTCACTGTCACCGGTCTGGATTTTGTCGAGACCGCCGTTGTGCGCTGGGATGACGCTGATCTGCCGACCACCTTTCTCAGTGCCAGCAGCTTGCAGGTCTCGATCCCGGCAAACCTGGTCGAGACCGCTGGCAGCCACAACGTGACAGTCTACAACCCCCTGCCGGGCGGCGGCGAGAGCGGCGCGATGAGCTTCAGCGTGGCGCCTATCCCGACCAACACGCCCACGATCACCCCCTGGCCCACACCCACCCCTGGGCCGGCGCTGATTGACCAGCCCACCTATCAACAGACGATAGATCTCGGAGTGGGTTTTGCTTGCGCCGTGACGATCGATGGACAGGTGGGTTGCTGGGGTGCAAACAATTCTGGCAAGCTCGGACGTGGTTTCTCTCTTCAGCCCAACGCACAACCTGCGCCTGTCATTGGAATTGGTAGTCCAGTCATCTCTGTGGCGACTGGAGCTGAAACCGCCTGTGTCCTGACAGACTCCAGCATTGTGCGCTGTTGGGGCCGCGGTGATTACGGTCAAATTGGCAATGGTCTTCCCAATGACAGTTATTCCCCAGCCACTGTCAGCGGTTTGAGCGGGGTGCGCCAGGTGACTGCCGGTGATTATTTCTTCTGTGCCCTGTTAGAAACCGGAGGGGTGCAGTGCTGGGGGTTGGGCACGCACGGTCAGTTAGGAAATGGTTCATCTGACAGTTCAGTGGTTCCGATGATTGTATCGGGGCTGGATTCCGGTGTGCGCACCATTTCGGCCGGTGGCTATTTTGCTTGCGCCTTACTGGACAGCGGTCAGGTTAAATGCTGGGGTATGAATACAGCCGGTGAACTTGGAATTCTAGGCCAAGCCACATATAATACGCCGGTCCTGGTGCCTGGTCTGAGCGGTGTGCGCGACATCTCGGCTGGTCACAACCACACCTGCGCCCTGCTGGATGACGGTTCAGTCAAGTGTTGGGGAGATAATACCGTTGGGCAGCTTGGTGATGGTGGGCAGGTTAACCGCGATGCACCCGCTTTTGTGCTGGGGCTGCCGGCCCAGGCGGTCCATATCTCAGCCGGTGATTGGCATACCTGTGCCGTAATGGTCAACCAGACGGTGTACTGTTGGGGCGCAGGTTCTTCCGGTCAGTTGGGTAATGGCGCATTTAATGGAGCCAATTACCCTCAATCGGTTAGCAGCCTGCCTGGCGGGATCAGCAGCATCGCCGCAGGCAGCGATTTTACCTGCGCCCGGCGTTCTACCGGCGAGATCTATTGCTGGGGCTTGAATACCCTCGGTCAGACCGGCGACGGTCTGGCGCTGTCGTCCAGCCAGCCGCTGACCGTCACTGCGCTCAGCAGTCAGGTGATTAAACTGGCGGCTGCGAACAGCTCAGTTTGTGCCATCACCACCGGCGGTGGAGTGAAGTGCTGGGGGAATAATCATGGTTATCAGTTCGGAATTGTGACTGGCATTTACCAGAGCCTGCCCCAGCTGGTGCCAGGAATGGCCACAAATTACATGGATGTAGGGATCAATTACGACTCTGCTTGCGCTCTTTCAACCACAGGTGGGGGGATGTGCTGGGGTTCGAACAATTCGGGTGAACTGGGCACAGGCACGGCAGGCGGTATTTTTGGCCCGGTTCAGGTAATTTCACCAACGACCGGTCTGGCACAGATCGCTGTTGGCTCTCAATTTGCCTGCGCCAGGACGACAGATGGGTCTGCACTTTGTTGGGGTTCAAACGGTGCTGGGCATTTAGGCATTGGAACAGATTCCATCGGCCATTCGGCCGTACCCTTGCCTGTTGCCGGTTTGACGAGCGGGGTAGCAGAAATTCAGGCTGGCGATCACGCCTGCGCCCGCCTGACCACTGGCGGGTTGGTGTGTTGGGGGCCGAACATCTATGGCCAATTGGGCATCGGCAGCACCATCAATCAGCTTGCGCCCCAGGCAGTTCTCTTGCCGTTCCCGAACAGCGCCAGCCAGGTTTCCGTGGGTGATGGGACAACCTGTGTGGTGAATACCTCGGGCGGCGTCTGGTGCTGGGGCCGCGGCCTGGAGGGGCAGTTAGGGAACGGAACCTTGCTCAACAACAGCCTGCCGGTCACGCCCACCCTGCTCACCAGTGGGGTCCAGGCGGTCAGCACCAGCGGCAGTCATAGCTGCGCTCTGTTGGATGATGGACAGGTGAAGTGTTGGGGGTTTAATAGTGCCGGTCAGGTGGGGGTCAGCGGAGCGGATTACTATAATACCCCACAGCTCGTCAGCGGCTTGGGCGGCCCTGCCGACCAGATTGTGACCGGCAGCGGCTTTTCCTGCGCCCACCTGGTCAGCGGAGAGACGCAGTGCTGGGGCTCAGATGGATATGGTCAGCTCGGAGTAGGGCGGAACGTCTACCGCACCTTACCCAATCTCGTACAAATGGAGGGGCTGCCGGATGTGCACCTGAGCGCTGACACGATCATGGTGACTGAGGATGCGCCTGCCTTCGCTCCGATTGTGCAACTGGCCGCGGCCAGCCCGGTCACCGTGACGGTGGATTATGTCTTTCACGACGGCTCGGCGGTCAATGGGACTGATTATATCGGCACAGCCGGGACGATCACGTTTACCCCTGGTATTACCCAGACGACTGTTCCCCTCGGCCTGGTGAATGACGGCGTAATCGAAGGCTCGGAAATTTTCACTGTGGAACTGACCCTGGCTCAAAATGCCCTGCTCAGTTGGCCGGCCAGCCAGATCATTCAGATTGATGACCCTGCCGCCACCCCAACGCCGACTGTGACGCCCTCTCCACTGCCGACGCCAACGATGACACCCACGCCGACTGCGACGAACACACCGAACCCAACTTCTACCCCCACACCAACCGCCACGCCGTCGACCGGTTCCATCTCCGGCAAGGCCACCAACAACCTCGCCCAAAATCTGAGCGGTGTCAAAATCTCGGCCGGCGGGGCGTATATCACCACCACCCTGGCTACCGGGCTGTATTCCTTCCCCAGCCTGCCCAACGGCGTCTACACCCTGACCGCCTCGCGCCCTGGCTACACCTTTACGCCAGCCTTCCAGGTGGTGACCATCCCACCGAATGGGACGAATATCAACTTCACCGGCACAGCCTTGCCAGCGCCCCAATATACCAATACCGGCCTGACCTTCCCGGCCTTCACCGGTCGGCCGTCCATCGATTGGGTCGATGTTGACCTGGATGGCGACCTGGATCTGTTTATGGCTGGCACAGTCAGCTCTGGGACCAGCCCGCGTCTGCTCAGTTCTGCTGGGGCTGCCTTTGCAGAGATCACCACCGGTCTGCCCGCCACCGGCACCAGCGCCGTGGCAGCCTGGGGCGATTATGACAACGACGGCGACCTGGATCTCTACCTGGCGGCGAGTTCGATCGGGTCTAAGATTTTTCGCAACGATGGCGTTACGTTTGGGGATATTAACGCCGGGTTGGCTGGGCCGGTCAGCGGCGGGGCTGCCTGGGGCGATTATGACAACGACGGCCGGCTCGACCTTGCCGTGACCGGTTATACCACCACGCCCAAGACCCTGTTGTATCACAACAATGGTGGGGGCAGCTTCAGCCTTTCGACCCTCACCCTGCCTGGTGCCATGGCCGGATCGGTGGATTGGGGCGATTATGACAATGATGGCGACCTCGACCTGCTCCTGACCGGCTGCACGGACAATCTGTGCTATACGGCCCTGGCCACCATCCTGCGCAACGACAACACCACCTTCACCAATATCAACCCCGGCCTGATGCCGGTTGGTGATGGCTCGACAGCCCGTTGGGGCGATTACAACAGTGACGG
>Ga0268298_10000628_pt1 | contig 44826 bp, 48 predicted proteins | sample WWTPWeurt_MetaG_FD_194462 | JGI IMG/M metagenome (GOLD analysis project Ga0268298, IMG submission 194462) | Activated sludge microbial communities from WWTP in Nijmegen, Gelderland, Netherland - WWTP Weurt | ecosystem: Engineered > WWTP > Aerobic digester > Activated sludge | place...
TTCTTGCCCTCGAACTCATCGAACAGCATCGACGGCGCCTTGCCCAGCGTATTGACGAGGACGTTCAGACGACCGCGGTGGGCCATGCCGATGACGATTTCGTCGACACCCAGCGAACCGGCGGTGCGGATCAGTTCATCCATCGACAGGATGAGCGAGTCGCCGCCTTCCAGAGAGAAACGCTTCTGGCCGACATACTTGGTGTGCAGATAACGTTCGAGGGTCTCGGCCGCGGTCAGACGCTCGAGGAAGCGCTTCTTCTGTTCGGCGGTGTAGGTGCCCTTGCTGCGGATCGGTTCGAGACGGTCCTGAAGCCAGCGCTTCTCGGCGATCTCGTTCATGTACATGTACTCGACACCGACGGAACCGCAATAGGTTTCCTTCAATGCTTCGAGCAACTGGCCGAACTGGGCATGCTCGGGGCAACCCTTGAACGAACCGACGTTGAAGCTGGCGTTCTTGTCGGCATCGGTGAAGCCGTAGAAGGACGGCTCCAGCTCCTGCAGATCCGGACGCGGCATGCGCTTCAGCGGGTCGAGGTTGGCCCAGCGCGTACCCATGAAGCGGTAGGCGTTGATCAGTTGCAGGACGCCGACCTGTTTCTTGTCGTCGACCTGGACACCGCCGGCAGCAGGACGGAAACCGCCCTGCTTGGCCTGCTCGGCGAAGGCCGCCACGACCGGCGCATGCGGCACGTCACGGGCGACGAAGCCGGGCATCTGTGCCAGCTTGTCGAAATAGTCGCGCCACTCGTCGGGCACGGAGGAAGGATTGTCGAGATAGTTCTCGTACAGTTCCTCAACGAACGGCGCGTTGCCGCCGAAGAGGTAGGAGTTGCCGAAAAGCTGGGTCATCATGGCTTCACCTGTGGTAGCGGGTGTGAATCTGAATTCGGTTGGAGCGGCCGGCATTGACATCAAAACGCCAACGCCGGCACATGCAGAAAGGGGCGGTCCATCGCCGCCCCTGTTTTCTTAGCGCTTGCCGAGCGGCACGACATCGCGCCGAGCTGCGCCGATGTACAACTGGCGCGGACGGCCGATCTTGTATTCCGGATCGGTAATCATCTCTTCCCACTGCGTCATCCAGCCGACCGTACGAGCCAGCGCGAAGATGCAGGTGAACATTTCGGTCGGGATGCCGATGGCCTTCTGGACAATGCCCGAGTAGAAGTCGACGTTCGGGTAGAGCTTCTTCTCGACGAAGTACGGATCTTCCAGCGCGATCTTTTCCAGTTCCATGGCCAGCTTGAACAGACGGTCATTCTGCAGGCCAAGTTCCTGCAGCACGTCGCCACAGACCTTGCGCATCAGCTTGGCACGCGGGTCGAAGTTCTTGTAGACGCGGTGACCGAAGCCCATCAGCTTGAACGAATCGTTTTTATCCTTGGCGCGCTTGATGTATTCGCCGACGCGCGAAACGTCGCCGATCTCTTCCAGCATCTGCAGGCAGGCCTCGTTGGCACCACCGTGTGCCGGGCCCCACAGGCAGGCGATACCGGCAGCGATACAGGCGAACGGGTTGGCACCCGACGAACCGGCCAGACGCACGGTCGAGGTCGAAGCGTTCTGCTCGTGGTCGGCGTGCAGCGTGAAGATGATGTCCAGGGCGCGAACCAGCACCGGGTTCGGCGTGTACTTCTCGCACGGGTTGCCGAACATCATGCGCATGAAGTTGGCGGCGTAGTCCAGATCGTTGTCCGGATACATGAACGGGGCGCCGGTGTTGTACTTGTAGGCCATGGCGACGATCGTCGGCATCTTGGCCACGAGGCGATTGAAGCTGATGTTGCGGTGCTCGGCGTCCGAGAAGTCCATCGCGTCGTGGTAAAACGCCGAGAGGGCGCCGACGACGCCGGTCATCACGGCCATCGGGTGGGCATCACGGCGGAAACCGGAATAGAACTTGGTCAGCTGCTCATGGACCATCGTGTGCTTCTTGATGGTCGATTCGAAATCGGTCTTCTGCTTGGCGTTCGGCAGTTCGCCGTTCTTCAGCAGGTAGGTCACTTCAAGGAAGTTGCACTGTTCGGCCAGTTGCTCGATCGGATAGCCGCGGTACAGCAGTTCGCCCTTGTCGCCGTCGATGAAGGTCACCTTCGACTTGCAGCTGGCGGTCGACAGGAAGCCGGAGTCGTACGTAAACAGACCGGTTTTGCCACCCAGGGTACGAATATCGACACAGTCGTTGCCATGAGTCGGCGACATGATCGGGAAATCGACGGGAGCCTGTCCGTCGATGGTCAGAGTTGCCTTGCGTTCGGTCGTCATGAGTTAGCCCCTTGAACAGGTTTATGTTTTTGCAGCTTCCGGCAATACCGTCAAATTACTGCGGCCGCCTTACTTCACTCTTACGCAGCATCGCCACCACAGCGGCCTGCCGCGCATCCTCGCACTCCTCCGTCCCGTTCACAAGCGGCCAGAGGTCGTGATCTTCCATATCCGCCAGCACAGCGAAGACCTGCTTGTCGTCTTCGCTGAGCCCGGGAAACTCCTCAGTAAGGAATTTCCCGAGGATCAGATCCAGTTCCAGCAGGGCACGGCGGGTACAGCGCCACTGCAGGCGATTCAATGCTTCGCGTTCCACCTTATACCGCGCGGCGAACCATCATTTCCTTGATCTTGCCGATGGCCTTGGTCGGGTTGAGACCCTTCGGGCAGACATCGACGCAGTTCATGATGGTATGGCAGCGGAACAGACGGTACGGATCCTCGAGGTTGTCGAGGCGCTCGTTGGTGGCCTGGTCGCGGGTATCGGCAATGAAGCGGTAGGCATTGAGCAGGCCGGCCGGACCGACAAACTTGTCCGGGTTCCACCAGAACGACGGGCACGAAGTGGAGCAGCAGGCGCACAGGATGCACTCGTAGAGACCGTTCAGTTCCTCGCGGTCTTCCGGCGTCTGCAGGCGCTCGCGCTCCGGAGGCGGCGTGTCGTTGATCAGGTACGGCTTGATCGAGTGGTACTGCTTGAAGAACTGGGTCATGTCGACGATCAGGTCGCGGATGACCGGCAGGCCCGGCAGCGGGCGCAGGACGACCGGCTGCTTGAGATCCTTGATCTCGGTCAGGCAGGCGAGACCGTTCTTGCCGTTGATGTTCATCGCATCGGAACCGCAGATGCCCTCGCGGCACGAACGACGGTACGACAGCGTGTCGTCCTGGGCCTTGAGCTTGGAGAGGACGTCGAGCAGCTTGCGATCGGTGACGTCATCGACCTCGACCGAAACGTCCTGCATGTACGGCGCGTTGTCCTTGTCCGGATCGTAGCGGTAGATCTTGAACTGCATGGTACGGGTAGCCATTTGCATTGACTCCTAACGCGATCAGTACGAGCGCGTCTTCAGCGCGATGGTTTCAACGGACAGCGGGGTCATGTTGACCGGCTTGTACGACAGCTTGTTGCCGTCGCGCTGCCACAGGGTGTGCTTGTGCCATTCCTTGTCGTTGCGGCCGTTCGGCATCTCCGGGGTATCCGGCGCATCGTCGCGGACGTGGGCACCGCGCGATTCCTTGCGAGCGTTGGCGCAGATCATCGTCGCCTTGGCAACTTCGATCAGGTTGTCGAGTTCCAGCGCTTCGACGCGGGCGGTGTTCCAGACCTTGGACTTGTCCTTGATCTCGGTGATCGCCACCTGCTTCTCGATTTCCAGGATCTTCTGCACGCCCTCTTCCAGCTTGTCCTTGAAGCGGAACACGCCGCAGTGGTTCTGCATCGTGCGCTGCATCGCCAGGCGAGTGTCGTTCACGCTGCTGCCGTTAGTCTGGTTTTCCAGACGTGCCAGACGGGCCAGGGTCTTGTCGGCAAAGTTGGCCGGCAGTTCCTTGTGCGCCTTCGGCATCGACGCCATGTCCTCGATGACGGTGTCACCCGACGACTTGCCGAAGACCAGCAGGTCGAGCAGCGAGTTCGTGCCGAGGCGGTTGGCACCGTGCACCGAGGCGCAGGCGCATTCGCCGGCGGCGTAGAAGCCGGTGACAGTCGAACCGTTCTCGTTGACGACCTGACCCTTGTAGTTGGTCGGGATGCCGCCCATCTGGTAATGGCAGGTCGGCACGACCGGGATCGGCGCCTTGATCGGGTCGATGCCGGCGAACTGGATCGAGATCTCGCGGATGCCCGGAAGACGCTTCATGATCGTCTCCGGCGGCAGGTGCGTGATGTCGAGCGTCACGAAGTCCTTGTTCGGACCGCAGCCGCGACCTTCGTTGATTTCGGTGACCATGGCACGCGAGACGACGTCACGCGAAGCCAGGTCCTTGGCGTTCGGCGCATAACGCTCCATGAAGCGCTCGCCGGCAGAGTTGCGCAGGATGCCGCCTTCGCCGCGCACGCCTTCGGTGATCAGCACACCCGCGCCGGCCACGCCAGTCGGGTGGAACTGCCAGAACTCCATGTCCTCGAGCTGGATGCCGGCACGTGCCGCCATGCCGAGGCCGTCACCGGTGTTGATGAAGGCGTTGGTCGAGGAATAGAAGATGCGGCCGGCACCGCCGGTCGCGAAGATGGTGGCCTTGGCGTGGAAGGCGACGACTTCGCCGGTTTCCATTTCGAGGGCGATGACGCCGAGCACCTGGCCTTCTTCGTCACGGATCAGGTCGAGCGCCATCCACTCGACGAAGAACTGCGTCTGCGCACGCACGTTGCGCTGGTAGAGCGCATGCAGCATCGCGTGGCCGGTACGGTCGGCGGCCGCGCAGGCACGACGGACAGGCTTCTCGCCGAAGTTCGACATGTGGCCGCCGAACGGACGCTGGTAGATCTTGCCCTCGTCGGTACGGTCGAACGGCATGCCGAAGTGCTCGAGCTCGACGACCACTTCCGGCGCCTTGCGGCACATGAATTCGATCGCATCCTGGTCGCCCAGCCAGTCCGAGCCCTTGACGGTGTCGTACATGTGCCAGTGCCAGTGATCCTGCTCGGAATTGCCGAGCGAGGCCGAGACGCCGCCCTGCGCCGCAACAGTGTGCGAGCGGGTCGGGAAAACCTTGGAGAGAACGGCCGTCTTCAGGCCGGCTTCGGACAGCTGGATCGCGGCACGCAGACCGGCGCCACCGGCACCGACGATCACCGCATCATATTTACGGACAGGAATACTCACTTACAGCCTCCACAGAATCTTGGCCGCCCAGCCGGCATAGCCGATCAGCGCAGCAGCCGTTGCAATCATCAGAACCAGGCGCAGACCATCGGGCTTGACGTAGTCCATCCAGATGTCACGAATCCCGATCCAGACGTGCCAGAAAAGGCTGATGAAGAACAGGAAGGTCATGAACTGCATGAAGCCATTCGAGAAAATCGAACGCCAGGCTTCGAAGCTGCTCGGCGATAGCGCGCCAAGGGTGACCAGCAGGATGAGGGTGTAGACCGCCATGACCAGCGCGGTGGCGCGCTGCGCGATCCAGTCCTTGAGGCCGTAGCCGGCCCCGACAACGATACGGTTGATCATAGCAGCACCTTCGCGCCAATGATGACGGTGAGCGCGATGCTCACGGCGAACACGACCTTGCTGGAGAAGCGCGCAGCCTCCAGCTCGATCCCCTTGTGCAGGTCAAGCAGCAGGTAACGGATACCGGCGCAGAAGTGGTGCATGTACAGCCAGATCAGGCCGAGCAGGATCAGCTTGACGAGGAAGTTGCTCGTCACCGCCTTGGCGACGGCATAGGTCTCGGGAGACGCGAGGCTCTGCTGGAACAGCCACAGCAGCACAGGCAGGAGAAGAAACAGAACGGCACCACTGATTCGGTGCAGGATCGACAGAATGCCGGGTAGCGGCAATCTGATCGTGGGTAGGTCCAGGTTCTTTGGACGCTTTTTCTTGATAGCAATATCTGCCATGAACGTCATCCCTCGTGTTTGCGCGGCTGCAGCCGCTTTTTTTGCTGATCAGAATTTTGAATTATAGCGCAATCGATCTGGCCTGTAGCACGCCTCCCTAGGTCAGTTCGTTGAAGTAATGAAAGTCGCGCGTGGCATAGAAACCGCGCCGCCATTCGACCGGTTTGTTGCCATAGGTGAAGGCCACGCGCTCGACGAGCAGCAGCGGGCTACCCTCGTCCACCCTGAGCAGCTCCGCCGCCACACCCTCTGCCGCAACAGCGCGCAGGCGCTCTTCGGCACGGATCATGCGGACGCCGTAGCGACTCTCGAACAGGTCGTAGAGCGACTTGTCGCTCTGCTTGAGGACGTCCAGCGAAAGATCCTGGAAGAGTTCGCCCGGCAGGTAGATCTCGTCGAAGACAACGGCATCCTCGGCGAACTTGAGCAGGCGGCGCATGATGATGATCGGCGCCCCGGGCTCCAGCCCGAGCATGCGCGCCACGTCGGCACCCGCCCTGGCACGTCCGCACTCGAGCGGCACGCTGCGTGACGGCTGCAGCTCGCCCTCATTGGGCACCAGACGGAGGAATCGGAAGAAGGAACGTGGGTCGCTGTGCGTGGCGACGAAGGTACCCTTGCCCTGCCGGCGCACCAGCAGGTTCTCGGCGGCCATCTCGTCGATAGCCTTGCGCACGGTACCCTGAGAGACATTGAAGCGGACGGCGAGTTCAGACTCGCTGGGGATGGCATCACCGGGCTGCCATTCCCCTGCCTCCAGGCTCTTCAGGATCAGATCCTTGATCTGCCGATAGAGCGGACTGAAGGTGGGCGAAGGCGCGGCAGCGCGCGAAAGCGAAGACCGGTTCATGGGTTCCATTGGATCATATTTCACACGGTTCGTCTATTGTATTTCTTATATCTTTTATAAGACATAAGAATCGACATTGACACCTCCAACGGCCGGGCATATGATCCGAAAGCTTTAGCACCGCACTGGCCGAGCAATTGCCCCGACGGCAAGGATCGAAGACAAGGCCGAAGGCGCGAAGCCGCGAACCCATCTTTTTCTTGTTCACCGTTTTAAACAGGAGCCGCAACATGTCCAAAGCCCCCATGCGCGTCGCCGTCACCGGCGCTGCCGGCCAAATCGGTTACAGCCTGCTTTTCCGCATCGCCTCCGGCGAAATGCTCGGCAAGGATCAGCCGGTCATTCTCCAGCTGCTCGACCTGCCGCAAGCCCAGCAGGCCGTCAAGGGCGTCATGATGGAACTGGACGACTGCGCCTTCCCGCTGCTCGCCGGCATGGTCGCCACCGATGACCCGAACGTCGCCTTCAAGGACGCCGACGTCTGCCTGCTGGTTGGTGCCCGTCCGCGCACCAAGGGCATGGAGCGTGCCGACCTGCTGACCGCCAACGGCGCCATCTTCACCGTCCAGGGCAAGGCCATCGCCGAAAACGCCAAGGAAGATGTCAAGGTGCTGGTCGTCGGCAACCCGTGCAACACCAACGCCTACATCGCCGCTGCCGCCGCGAAGAAGGTTGGCCGCACCAACCCGAACAACTACCACGGCATGCTGCGCCTGGACCACAACCGTGCCCTTTCGCAACTCGCCGAGAAGACGGGCCGCGCCGTCTCGTCGTTCAAGAAGCTGGTCGTCTGGGGCAACCACTCGCCCACGATGTACGCCGACTACCGCAACTGCGAGTCGAACGGCGACAACGTCAAGGCGCTGATCAACGACCACGCCTGGAACAACGACGTGTTCCTGCCGACCGTCGGCAAGCGCGGCGCTGCCATCATCGAGGCCCGTGGCCTGTCGTCGGCCGCCTCGGCCGCCAACGCCGCCATCGACCACGTGCGTGACTGGGTGCTCGGCTCGAACGACTGGGTCACGATGGGCGTACCGTCGGATGGCTCCTACGACATCCCGAAGGGCATCGTTTTCGGCTTCCCGTGTGAGTGCAAGGGCGGTGCGTTCAAGATCATCCAGGGGCTGGAAATCGACGCCTACAGCCGTGAGAAGATCAACCTCACGCTGAAGGAGCTGACCGACGAAGCCGAAGCCGTCAAGGACATGCTGTAACCACCAGCATTCCAGCTTCAAAGCAAAAGGCCGCGGCACTCGCTGCGGCCTTTTTGTTTCTGCATGGTGCGCCCGAGCAGCACACCGAGCGCTACATCAGCCGCCGGGAAGCATGCGCTGCATGACCGCATCCCGGCGAACGTAGCGATGCCAGAGCGCCGCGCCGACATGCAGGCACAGCAGCGCGATCATGCCGTTCGCAACACTCTCGTGGTAATGCTTGTAGCGCTTGGCCACCGCCTTGCCACCGTCGATCCAGACCGGCAGATCGATACCGAGCAGGATCGTCGGTTTTCCCGCTGCCAGCAGCGCGACAACCCCCGCCACCGGCACAGCCAGCAACGCGGCGTACAGGCCCCAGTGAACCATCCGTCCGACGTATTCCTCGACGCCTCCGGGCGCTGCCGGCGCCTTCGGTGCGTGACGCACGGCACACCAGCCGAGGCGGAATACTGTCACCATGACGACCAGCGCACCCGCCTGATAGTGCAACAGCTTGACCAGATCACGCCCGCCGCCCTTGCCGAACACCCCCTTCATTTCAATGAGGGCGAGCGCGATCAGCACCAGCGCCGCAGAAAGCCAGTGTAGTGCCATCGAAAGCGCGTCATAGCGCGAATCGCGTGCAAACGTCATGCCGATCTCCGTCTCTTCGGAACACATGGTGAAAGCGTGCAGTATCGCCGGCCGCAATTAAACGCAGCTTAAGCCCCGGCCCATCCCGAAACGATAGAATGATGTACTGCGCGCCGCATCGGGCGCACTGCCGTACCGGCACCCGCACAATCGTACCCATTGCCATCCGGACCCAGCCATGCCACTACGTCACCCCAGCACCGTCCTGTTTGCCGGCGAACGCCCCTTCCCCTTCCTGCCCGCTGTCGATCACTACGCCGGCGCGGAAAAGCTGATCCGGAAGGCCATGGCCCTGCAGGCCGAACTCGGCCCCATCTTCGACATCACCTGTGACTGCGAGGATGGCGCCCGCGCCGGCGCCGAACGCGAGCACGCCGAAATGTGTGCCGCGTTGATCATGAGCGACGAAAACGTACACGGGCGCGTCGCTGCGCGCATCCACGACATCACGCACGAGCACTGGCGACACGACCTCGACATTCTGGTTCGCGGTGCCGGGACACGGCTACCGTTCATCACCCTGCCCAAGCCCTGCAGTGCCGCCGACGTCGCCACGCAGATCGCCGCCCTGCGTGAGACTGAACGCGCCATCGGCCTCGATCGCGAGATCCCGGTGCATGTGCTGATCGAAACGCACGGTGCGTTGCGCGAGGTGTGGGAGATCGCAGCCCTGCCCCGCGTCGAGTCGCTCGATTTCGGTCTGATGGACTTCGTTTCCGGCCACCACGGCGCCATTCCCGGCAGCGCGATGAAATCGCCGGGGCAGTTCGAGCACCCGCTCGTGACGCGCGCAAAATGCGAGATCAGCGCTGCCGCGCTCGCCAACGGCGTCATCCCGTCGCACAACGTCACCACCGAACTCAACGATCTGGAAACCATCCGCAACGACGCGCGTCGCGCCCGTCTCGAATTCGGCTACCTGCGCATGTGGAGCATCCACCCCAACCAGATCGTCCCGATCGTCGAAGCGATGCGCCCGGATTTCTCGGAAATCCGGATGGCGACCGAAATCATCGTCGCCGCCCAGGCGGCCGACTGGGGCCCGATCCGCCACGAGGGCAAGCTGCACGACCGCGCTTCCTACCGCTACTACTGGGAACTGCTGCAGCGCGCACGGGCAACGGGAAGCGCCCTGTCGGAAGAGGCACTCGCCCTCTTCGCATGAAGACCCTTGGCACCCGGCCATTCGCGGGCTATGCTGCATGGATACCAATTACGAACCGAACGGAATGGAGACGAGCATGCGCAAGACCCTCATCGCTACCACCCTGATGCTCGCCGCGGGCATCGCCGGCGCTGCAGATACCCCCGCACGCAAATCGGGCCTGTGGGAAATCACCAACAACATGAGCGGCCCGCAACCGATGACTACCACGATGCAGCAGTGCGTGGACGAAAAGACCGACAAGCTGGCCGAACAGCCCGGCGACATGAAGCAGAACTGCACGAAGAACGACATGTCGCGCTCCGGCGGCAAGGTCATTGTCGATTCCGTCTGCAAGTTCGAAGGCACGACAGCAACCACGCATGCCGAGTTCAGCGGCGACTTCGGCAGCAACTACCGTGGCGACATCAGGACCACCTACAACCCGCCGATGCACGGCATGAAGGACTCGCAGATGGTCATTGCCGCCAAATGGCTGGGGCCCTGCAAGCCCGGCATGAAACCGGGTGACGTGATGATGCAGGGAATGCCGGGCATGCCGGGTGGCATGAAGTTCAACCCCGCCGACATGCAGAAGCAGATGCGCTGAGTCCGTCACTCCGGCGTATCCGGAAAGAACAAGGGCCGCGAAAGCGGCCCTTGTCGCATCCATCGTCAGTCCGTGTACTTCGGCGGCCGCTTCTCCTTCGCCGCCGCCATCGCCTCGTTGAGATCGGCCGACATCAGCATCGCCGCATTCCAGGTCGCGATGTAGTTGAGGCCGTCGGCCACCGAATGGTCGCGACCATAGTTCAGCATTTCCTTGGTGCCGCGAATGGCCAGCGGCGACTTCGCCGCAATCGCCTGCGCGATCTGCATCACCCCGGCCGCCAGCTCCTCGTGCGACGGGAAGACACGATTAACCAAACCGATCGCTCCCGCTTCGGCGGCATCGACATTGCGCCCGGTGTAGGCCAGCTCGCGCGCGACGCCATCCGGCACCAGCCGTGGCAGACGCTGCAGCGTGCCGACGTCGGCGGTCATGCCGACATCGACTTCCTTCACCGAGAAAACCGCATCGGCCGCGGCATAGCGCATGTCGCAGCAGCTCACCATGTCCAGCGCCCCGCCGATGCAGGCCCCCTGGATCGCCGCCAGCACCGGCTTGCGGCACTGCTCGATGCTCGACAGGCAGTCCTGCAGGTCGAGGATCAAGCGGCGCAGTGCTTCGCGGCTGCGCGCCGGGTCGGCATGCGCCACCGCCTGCGCGACGCCGCCCAGCATGGCGAGGTCGATGCCGGCGCAGAAGTTCTTGCCGGCGCCGGCGAGCACAACCGCCCGGACTTCCGGCGTCGCATCGGCCCAGCGCATGGCGACGCGCAGTTCCTGCCACATCGCTTCGTTGAGTGCGTTCGAGCGTTCGGGTCGGTTGAGGCTGATTTCGGCGACGGCGCCGTCGAGGCGCACGGCAATCGTCGACAGTTGCGGCAGGCTGGTGGTCATGGCGTGTCTCCCGGAACGGATATTGTTGGTGTTGGTCGCAATTCTCCAGCGAGGGAGCATACCCCATGAAAAACGCCCCGGTGATGAGCCGGGGCGTTTTAAACGGTAGGCGTTTACCTCTATTTTCCGCGCTTACTTTCCTGCGGACAGCGCCAGCATCAGATCGTTGATGCGCTTCACGAAGCCCGCCGGATCCTCCAGCGTGCCGCCCTCGGCCAGCGTCGCCTGTTCGAGCAGCAGGTTGGCCCAGTCGGCGAAGCGTGTTTCCTCGTACTTCAGGCGCTGCACGGCAAGGTGGTTCGGGTTGATCTCGAGGATCGGCTTCGAACTCGGCGCCTTCTGGCCGGCGGCCTTGAGGATGCGCGCCAGGTTGCCGCCGAGGTCGTGCTCGTCGGCAACAATGCAGGAGGGCGAATCGGTCAGGCGGTGCGTGACGCGCACATCCTTCACCTTCTCGCCAAGCTCGGCCTTGATCTTCTCGATCAGTTCCTTGTACTCGTCGGCGGCCTTCTCGGCTTCCTTCTTCTCGGCTTCGTCCTCAAGCTTGCCGAGGTCGAGGCCGCCTTTCGCCACTGACTGCAACTGTTTGCCGTCGAACTCGGTCAGGCTGCCGACCACCCACTCGTCGACGCGCTCGGAGAGCAGCAGCACTTCGATGCCCTTCTTGCGGAAGATTTCGAGATGCGGGCTGTTCTTGGCCGCGGTGAAGGTCTCGGCGGTGACGTAGTAGATCTTGTCCTGGCCTTCCTTCATGCGCGACACATAGTCGGCCAACGACACGGTTTCATCGGTGGTGTCGGCCTTGGTCGAGGCGAAGCGCAGCAGCTTGGCAATGCGATCCTTGTTGGCGTGGTCCTCGCCGACGCCCTCCTTCAGCACGCGGCCAAATTCCTTCCAGAAGGTGGCGAACTTCTCGGCATCATTCTCGGCCATATCCTCGATCATGCCGAGCACCTTCTTGACGCAGCCGCCCTTGATCGTGTCGATGTCCTTGCTCTGCTGCAGGATCTCGCGCGAGACGTTGAGCGGCAGGTCGGCCGAATCGACCACCCCGCGCACGAAGCGCAGGTAGAGCGGCATCAGCTGCTCGGCGTCGTCCATGATGAAGACGCGCTTCACATAGAGCTTCACGCCGTGGCGGGCGCTGCGCTCGAACATGTCGAAGGGCGCACGCGCCGGGATATAGAGGAGTTGCGTGTATTCCTGCTTGCCTTCGACGCGGGCATGCGTCCAGGCCAGCGGGTCCTCGAAATCATGGGCAACGTGCTTGTAGAACTCCTTGTACTGCTCTTCGGTGATCTCCGACTTCGGCCGCGCCCACAGCGCACTGGCCTGGTTGACGGTCTCGTCCTCGTCGGTCTTGACCTGCTCGCCGTCCTTCCACTCTTCCAGCTTCATCAGGATCGGCAGCGTGATGTGGTCGGAGTACTTCTTGAGGATGCTCTTCAGCTTCCAGCCGCCGAGGAACTCATCTTCCCCGTCGCGCAGGTGCAGAATGACGTCGGTGCCGCGACCTTCCTTCTCGACCATCTCAATCGAGAAATCGCCCTCGCCCGCCGATTCCCAGCAGATCGCCTGATCCTTGTTCTGGCCGGCACGGCGCGAAATCACGGTGACCTTGTCGGCGACGATGAACGAGGAATAGAAACCGACGCCGAACTGACCGATCAGGTGCGCGTCCTTGGCCTTGTCGCCGGTCAGCTGCGAGAAGAACTCACGCGTACCGGACTTGGCGATGGTGCCGAGGTGGGCGACGGCCTCCTCGCGGGACAGGCCGATGCCGTTGTCGGAAATAGTGATCGTGCGCGCGTCCTTGTCGTACGAAACGCGGATCTTCAGTTCGGAATCATTCTCGTAGAGGCCGGCGTTGTCGAGCGCCTCGAAGCGCAGCTTGTCGCAGGCATCGGACGCATTGGAAATCAGCTCACGCAGGAAGATTTCCTTGTTCGAGTACAGCGAATGGATCATCAGGTGAAGCAGCTGCTTCACTTCGGCCTGAAAGCCCAGGGTTTCCTTGGTGGCGCCCATGCAAAAAACTCCGTTGTGGTTCAATGACCTGCCGGAGATGGGGCCATTTGGCTGCTTTTCAAGCCCCCTCGATGGCCTTGTATTCGACGGCGACGATATCGATCTCGCGGAGCCCGGCCGGGCTCTGGAAGCGGACTGAATCGCCCTCCTTCGCCTTGATCAGCGCCCGCGCCAGCGGCGAAACCCAGCTGATGTGGCCGCGACCGAGATCGGTCTCGTCGACGCCGACGATGGTGTAGGTGTTTTCCGTACCGTCGAGGTCGCAGATCGTCACGGTCGCCCCGAAGAAGACCTGGTCCCGGTTCGGCTGCCTGAGCGGATCGACGACCTCGGCGATGTCAAGTCGTTTGGTCAGGAAGCGGATGCGCCGGTCGATCTCGCGCAGGCGGCGCTTGCCGTAGATGTAATCCCCATTTTCCGAACGATCGCCATTCGAGGCCGCCCAAGCGACCACCTCCACGACATGGGGGCGCTCGACGCGCAGCAGGTGATCGAGCTCCGCCTTGAGGCGCGCATGGCCGGCCGGCGAGATGTAATTCTTCACCCCCTGCGGCAGCTGCAGGCCGGGAGAGATTTCCTCTTCGTCGTCGTTATCGGTTTCGCGGGTGAAGGCCTTGCTCATTGCTTCGTATCGCTATGGAAAGGCGGCAATGATAGCTGACCTTGGCTGCGCGGTCAGGCGATTGGATAGGGGGGCGGAGGCTGCTGATCGGCCTGAGCAACCCTCGAGCTACCTTTCTTTCTGTGGTCGATTCAGGTCGCAAAGCAGACTTTCATAACTGACTACAGAACCTGGGGCGAGTCAGCCTGCTTCCTCCCCTTGCCGTGTCTGCGCAGTCGCCGAGTGGCTCAGGACAAATCGGCCCAGAGCGATCCAATCATCGCATAAACCGGATAGATAACACGTTTTAAATCGACTCAAACTGCCAGTCAAATTGGCTAGGATGAGTTCCCGACTCAACTCATGGAAGGCAATTAGCGATGAAAGTAACGACTTCGATCCAGCGTGGTGCCAACTATCTCTACGTCAAGTTCGGTGAAGTAGTGACCGCGATTGAGCAAGTGGCCGTCGTCAAGGGACTGCCCATGTGGGAAGTTGAGCGTCAGTTGAAATCCGGGCTGAGGAAGCGGTTGATCGTTTCTGCCCGCGCACTGATGCCCATTCAAGAGGCCACCGCCTGAGCTTGTGCGCTGCCGCAGTCAAACCCGATGCCACCCTGAAAGAAGAGGTCCCTGATGCAAGCCAAAGACCAGAAAGCCATTCTTGCCATCGCCCTTCACGCCGCCTTCGCGGATGGTGCCAAGGACGACCGTGAGCGAGAGGAGGTCCGGCGCATTGCCGAGTCGCTGGCCTCGTCAGCGTCAGCGATCGACCTGCGCGCCATTTATCAGGATGTGCTGCTGAAGCGCTTTACGCTCGATCAGGCGGCTGCGGCGCTCGCTGACGATGGACTTCGCCACTACGCCTACGAAATGGCCGTTTGCGTATGCGAGGCCGACGGCCAGACGACAGCGGCTGAGCGCAGTTTCCTGGACCAGCTCAAGGCGAGTCTGGGCCTTGGCGATGACGAGGCACGTGGAATCGAACGTGAGGTGGATCCCTTTGTTGCCACCACGAGTAGCCCCACGGCTTCTGCCGCGGCGCCTGCCGCCACTTCCGGGAACGACAACGCTGCGCTCGATCGGTCGATTCTCAACTATGCCCTGCTCAACGGAGCGCTTGAGCTGTTGCCGCAGTCGTGGGCGTCGATGGCCATCATTCCGCTGCAGATCAAGATGGTGTACGGCATCGGACAGGCGCACGGGGTCACGCTCGACCAGGGGCACATCAAGGAGTTCATCGCCGCTGCGGGCGTTGGACTGACCTCCCAATACCTTGAACAGATCGGGCGCAAGCTGCTCGGTGGCCTGCTTGGCAAAGCTGCCGGAAAGACCTTCGGCAAGATCGGTAGCACCGCCACCGGCATGGCGTTTTCGTTCGCCAGCACCTACGCGCTGGGCCAGGTAGCCAAGCGCTATTACGCCGGCGGCCGGGTCATGAATACGGAGATGCTGCGTGACACATTCCAGAATCTGCTCGGCCCCGCCAAGCAGTTGCAGTCGCAGTATCTGCCGCAGATCCATCAAAAGGCCGCGACGCTGGATGCCGGTCAGGTAATGGCGATGATCCGTGGTCAGCAGGCGGGTCCCGCATGAACGATATTGCTATCGAATGCCCTGATTTTTTGCTGCACAAGTCAAAAGGAGTGCATCGCCCCGACATTTCTAGACAGCTAGTTGAAAAAGCAACAGGTCATTGTCGCTTTGCTGCCCAAAAATAAATCGGGAGCAAAAATCAGGCTTGGCCGGAAACCGGCCAAGCGCCGCGCTCACCCCTGCCCGGCCACCCTGCGGAAGAATGCCCGCCTTGCAGGCACGTCATCACTGCCGCTATTAGCGGATTGTGATACGGGCGGCTTTTCCGGAACCGCCGCCTCAGCGGCATCAACCACCGGCGCGGCAAACAAGGCGGTCAGTGCCGCTTCTGCCGCCGCAACAGCGGCCTCCTGAGTCACGAACTGGCTGACCGGCGCGAAAAGCGGGCAATACTGGCAGGCCGGCAGCGTACTCCCCGGATCGTAGTCGGCGATGAATTCGAGTTCGCCGACCGGGAAGGGAATTCGAACGCGATCGCCCGAGGCCAGATCAGTCCATAGCGTGCCGCCACCCGGCAGCACGAACAGGTTGAGGAACCACGGCGTGAGCACAGCACCGACCCAGTCACCGTCATGGCGGCGGAAGCCGATCGCGGCGACGGAGAGCGCTGGATTGACGAAGGGCATGTCGTGCATGCTCGTGTCCCAGACGCGCTGGTAATGCGCCTCAAGCAGCGCCGTCGGGTCATCCGCGTAGGCGACCGCCGCCTCGGCGGGCCTGGCAGCCTCGAAGAGCGGCTTGCGGACGCGTTCGCTCATGGGCGGATCGTCAATGCCGGGTGAGGTCGGCGAAGTGTCGGCTGGCGTCGTAATCGCCGTGCAGCGATTCGTCGAGCGCGGAAAGCGCATCCTCGATCAGCTTGCGGTTCTCTTCGTCGACGGTTTCCTTGGCGAGGCCGAGCGAGGCGAGGATCCAGGTGCCGATTTCCTGCGGACCGATCAGCATCATGTTCACGCGTTCGCGGCGCAAGGTTTCACCCTCGCCGCGCTCGACCCAGGCGAAGAAGCCTTCGTCATCGTCCCACTCAACGACACGCATCGGAATCGACAGGCACATCAGGAGAACCCCTTCACTTTTCCACAACCGTCACACCGAAGTTGCGCAACTCCTCGACCGCCATCGCCAGCACCTGCGGCATGGTCGCCGCGATCTCCGGCGTCAGCTCGATGCCGCATTCGAGGCTCTTCGGCTGGATGCCGATCAGTGCCAGATGCTTCGGGAAGCGCTCGCGCAGGGTCAGCGCGGCCAGCACATCGGAAATGCCGATCTGGTGCGGCGAAATTTTCATGCGGAAGAAGTTCGGCACTTCGTCGTCGATGCGGCGGATCACGGTCGCCGGCGGCTGGCCGACCCGCACGCAGTCAATGATGGTCAGCTTGTCCAGATCTTCCAGCGACTCCAGCAATTCCATGCCGGCGGTGCCGCCATCGATGACCTGGACCTCCGGTGGCAGGACGTAGCGTTGCTGCAATTCCTCGACCGCACGCACGCCGATGCCCTCGTCCTCGAGCAAGGTATTGCCGACACCCAGAACAACGATCTTCATCGGATTTCTCTGCTTATGGATTGGCGTTAAAAAAAGAGGGCGCGAGACGGGGGTCAGTCTCGCGCCCTGAGCGGCAGATAGCCTTGCGCCAGATCAAACGCCGATCAGGCGGCCTTCACCTTGACGATCTCGGTGTGCTCCTCGTCCATCACGTGGATCGCACAGGCGATGCACGGGTCGAACGAATGCACGGTACGCAGGACTTCCAGCGGCTTCTCCGGATCGGCGATCGGGTTGCCGACGAGGCAGGCCTCGTAGGCACCCGGCGCATCCTTTTCGTTGCGCGGCGCTGCGTTCCAGGTCGAGGGCACGACGCACTGGTAGTTCTTGATCTTGCCATCCTGGATGACGACCCAGTGCGACAGCACGCCGCGCGGGGCCTCGTGGAAGCCGACGCCCTGCTGTTCGCCCTTCGGGAATACCGGCTTGTTGAAGGTCTTGAGGTCGCCCTTGCCCATGTTGGCGAGCAGCAGGTTCCACTGGTTGACCAGTTCGTCCATGAGGACGGCGGAACGCACTGCGCGCGCCGCATGACGGCCGATGGTCGAGTGCAGCGCCTCGATGCCGACCTTGGTCTTGGCGATCGTCGAAACGAGATCCAGCGCCTTCGTCGCGTACTTCTTGGTAGGTTCGTGGCCGGCGGCGAACATGCACAGCACGTGCGCCAGCGGGCCCACCTGCATCGGCTTGCCGTAGAAGGTCGGCGACTTCAGCCAGGAGTACTTGCCCTCGTCCTGGAAGTCGGTGTACTTCGGCGTCGTCTCGCCCTTGTATGGGTGAAGCGACTTGTCGTTGCCAGACGAGTATTCGTACCACGAGTGCTTGACCGCTTCGGACACACCTTCGGCGAAGTACTTGTCGTTGAAGCTGGTGATCGGCTTGAAGGTCGACACGTCGCCGTTGGCAATATGGCCGCCCGGCATCGCGAAGGTCGCTCCCTTGCCGTCGAGCGGGATATCAGGCACCGAGATGTAATCGACGATGCCCTTGCCGTAGGTCGTCCAGTCGGCATAGAACGCGCCGATGGCGGCGACGTCGACCAGATAGACGTTCTTGACGAAGTCGTCGAGCTTGTCGATCCACTCCTTGACGGCAAGCAGGCGCTCGACCGTCAGCACCGACTGTGAATCGAGCGCCAGCGGGTTGGCGACGCCGCCGACGGCGACGTTCTGGATGTGCGGCGACTTCGAGCCGAGGATGGTGACGATCTTGTTCGCGTAGCGCTGCACTTCCAGCGCCTGCAGGTAGTGCACCACGGCCAGCAGGTTCACCTCCGGCGGCAGCTTCATCGCCGGGTGGCCCCAGTAGCCGTTGGTGAAGATACCGAGCTGGCCGCTGGCGACGAAGCCCTTGATCTTGTCCTGCACCTTCTTGAATTCCTGCACGCTGTTGCCGCTCCAGCTGGAGAGGCTCTGCGCGAGGCTGGCGGCCTTGGCCGGGTCGGCCTTGGTGGCGCTGACCACATCGACCCAGTCGAGGGCCGAGAGGTGGTAGAAATGAACGATGTGGTCGTGCAGGCCGTGCGCCAGCATGATCAGGTTGCGGATGTACTGGGCGTTGACCGGGATTTCGAGCTGCAGGGCGTTCTCGACCGCACGCACCGAAGCCATCGCATGCACCGTGGTGCACACACCGCAGATACGCTGGGTGATCGCCCAGGCATCGCGCGGATCGCGGCCGATCAGGATGTTTTCGACGCCGCGCCACATCTGGCCGGACGACCAGGCCTTCTTGACCTTGCCGCCTTCGACCTCGACGTCGACACGCAGGTGGCCTTCGATGCGGGTGACCGGATCAATCGTGACTCGCTTGGACATTGTTATAACCTCCGAAAAACCTTAGTGGGCCACCTGCACGTCTTCACGCGGCAGAACCGGGAAGCGGCGGGTAATGATGATGTAACCGAGAACCTCGACGGCGAACATGCCGATAGTGACCATCAGCTCGGGCACCGACGGGAAGTAGCGCCAGCCGGTATCGACGCCGACCCCCGTGTCGTAGCCGATCAGGAACGCGTTCAGGCGCATGAAGATGCCGCCGAGCATGATCGCGGTACCGGCCACGAAGAGCTTGGCCGGGTTGCGGCGCGCACCGGCGCTGCCGATCAGCGCGAAGGGTGCCAGGAAGCACAGCATCTCTACCCAGAAGGCCAGTGCGACGAGGTTCGCCTTGAATGCGTAGCCCAGGGCGCCGCGCACCACGAGATCACCGAAGCGGACGACGATGAAGAGCGCGAGCATGCCGAGCATCACCTTGGCCAGGGGCTCCAGCAGATGCAGCTCGATCTTGCGGCGGTAGGCCGAAGCCGCGACGCAGGACTCGAAGAGCACGACACCGTAACCGATGACGATGGCCGTCAGCAGGAAGAGCAGCGGAATCAGCTTGGTCTGCCAGAGCGGGTTGATCTGCACGCCCATGACCACGATCAGCGTGCCGAGCGAGGACTGGTGCATCATCGGCAGCACGGTGCCCAGCGCGACCAGGAAGAACAGCACCTTGTTGAGCTTCTTCTTCGCATCGACCATGCCCCACCTCTCGAAGAAGGCGGGCGAGAACTCGAGCCACATGACGACGATGTAGGCCGAGATGCAGACCGCTACCTCGAACATCACCGAGTTCGGGTTCGAATACGAGGGCCAGAAGATGTGCCAGAAGTTCCACCAGCGACCGAGGTCGAAGATGACGCCGACACCGGCCAGCGTGTAGCCGAACAGGCTCGCCAGAAGCGCCGGACGGATCAGCGGGTGATACTGCCCCTTGTTGAAGATGTAGACCAGCATCGCCACCGAGAAGCCGCCGCAGGCGAAGGCCGAGCCGATGACGACATCGACCACGACCCAGATGCCCCACGGATAGCCGTCATTGAGGTTGGTGACCGCGCCGAGGCCGAAGATGAACCGCACGGCGAGGATCGCGATCATGATCGCGATCAGCACCCCGCAGACGAAAGTGGTGGCGTTGAACAGGTTGCCACCCACTGGCGCCGGGGCGTGATGCGCATTGTGATTCGCTGCCATCTCAGTTCTCCCCTTTCTGGTCATCGTCGTCGTGATGCACGTTGCGCTTGGCGACGAAGGTCATCGCGCCGAGCACCGCCAGCGGCATCACCAGGCCGCCGTAGAGCATGTGCTGGATCGACTCGGAGTGCGCTGCAGCCGCTTCAGGTGGCAAATTCGGCATACCGACCTTCTCGAACGGAACGCCGGAGAGCTTGAGCACCTGCGTGCCGCCGTACTCCTTCTCGCCATAGACGTGCTGCTGGTAGTTGCCGACGACGTTCTCGTAGCTCTGGTCCTTGCCGCCGCTGATGTTGCCGCGCGGGAACACGGCCATCGCACCGGGCTTCAGCGCCAGACGGCGCTTGGCTTCGGCGAGCAGGTCGCTGGTCTTGCCATAGAGCGTGGCACCGGTCGGGCAGACCTCGGCACAGGCGGAGTAGTGGCCATCCTTGTAGCGATGGCGGCACAGCTCACACTTGCCGATCTTGCCGGTCGGCGAGTCGTACTGGTATTTCGGAATGCCGAACGGGCAGGCCGCGACGCAGTAACGACAGCCGATGCAGGCATCGGCGTTGTATTCGACAATGCCGGTCTTCGGATCCTTCGTCATCGCCGACACCGGGCAGGCCGAGACGCACGACGGATCGGCACAGTGCATGCACGAGGTCTTCATGAAGGCGTAGCCGTTTTCCTCGGCATCCTTCGTTTCCATCGTGCCGCTGCGATACATCTTGATCAGGTTGAAGGTCTTGCCGCTGGTGTCGAGCGGCGTATCCCACAACTGGTCGACCGTGGAAAATTCGGCCGGGTTGTCGTTGGCCTGCTTGCAGGCAGCGACGCAGGCCTTGCAGCCAACGCACAGCGTCGCGTCGTAGAGCAGACCCAGCGCCTCGGGCGGCCGCTGCTTCGTCTCGCGCGCTTCGGCAGGCGTCGGCAGGGCCGTGGCCGCTACCGCCGCGCCGCTTGCCGCGACGACGCCTTTCAGGAAATTGCGACGATCGCTCATGTCAGACCTGCGCTTTCTCGCCAGCCTTCTTTGCTTCTTCCGCCTCCTCGGCCTTATGCGACAGACCGAGATTCTTCGCGACCATGGCCCCGGCGCCGGCTGCCGCTCCGGCCACGGCAGCCAGTACGGCGGCCGAACCGAGCGTCGCGCCCGTGCCCTTCTCCTCGACGATGCGCGGATACTGCAGCGGCGGCTCGATGTTCTTCAGCTTCGAGGTCATGTGGATCGGCTTCTGGAAGCCGACACCCTGCTCGGTACAGCCGATGCATGGATGGCCGCAGCCGACCGGCCAGGTACCGCCGCCGGCATCGCCGAAGAGGATGGTCGGGCAGTTGGCGTAGGTCTCGGGACCCTTGCAGCCGAGCTTGTACAGGCAGTAGCCCTTGCGGTGGCCGTCGTCACCGAATTCCATCGCGAAGCGGCCGGCATCGAAGTGGGCACGACGCTCGCAGTTTTCGTGGATGAGGCGCGAGTAGGCGAACTTGGGACGGCCCAGCGCGTCGATCTCGGGCAGGGCGCCGAAGGTCAGGAAGTGCACCACCGTCGAGAGGAAGTTGTACGGGTTGGGCGGGCAGCCGGGAATCGTCACCACCGGCTTGTCGGTGATGATCTTGTTGGCGCCGACGGCGCCGGTCGGGTTCGGGTCGGTCGAGGGCATGCCGCCCCACGAGGCACAGGAGCCGATGGCGATCACCGCTGCCGCATCCTTGGCGCATTCCTTCGCCAGTTCGATCGCCGTCTTGCCACCGATCTTGCAGTAGATGCCATTATCCTTGGTCGGGATCGCGCCCTCGATGACCAGCACGTACTTGCCGGCATTGGCCTTCATCGCCGACTCGCGGGCCGCCTCGATCTGATGGCCGGCTGCCGCAAACAGCGTCTCGTGGTAGTCGAGCGAAATCACGTCGAGAATCAGCTTTTCGAGCGTCGGATGCTCTGCGCGCAGCATCGATTCGGTGCAGCCGGTGCATTCCTGGAAATGTAGCCAGATCACCGACGGACGCTTCTTGGTGGCCACCGCCTCGGCGACAGCGGCATCTGCGCCCTGCGGGAGGCCTAGCGTGCTCGCCATCGCGGCGCAGAACTGCAGGAACTCGCGACGCGACATCTGCAGGCGTTCTGCCGCTGCCGCAATCTTCTCGTTCAGTTCCAGCTTCAACAGACTGGTATTTGCCATAACCCCCACCCTTCTTCTGAAAACGTCCGGACTAACCGGCAAGGACATCGTTGCGCCTGTGGCGCTCCACATTCAGGGATAGCAGATACAAGAAATGTGCCACCGATTGTTCTTATTAAGAATCAATCGGTTAAAAACATTCTGCAGGGAAATGAAGATAAGCCGCTTACTGTCTCCCCACCAAAGTGGAAAGACGGTAACCAGGGCAAAACGGAAAGTTGGTTGGCGCGGGCGGACGCCCGCGCCGGGAGAAATCAGTAGCTGATGCTGAAAGTGCCTACGTCGACACGGATCGTGTCACGACCCAGCGCAAGTGCCGCGTTGCGTACGAAATCGTGCGCCCAGTCCTTGCCGTCGGCGAAACGCACTTCACCGCCGTAGCGGGCAACGCTGAGGATCTTGTCGATGATCAGCACCTTGCCGACTGGATTACTCGGTTCGCACTCGAGATCGTTGAACTCCTTGTCGAACCAGCGCCGCGCCTCTTCGGCGGAGCGACCGGCCAGCTCGGAATCCGGCAGTTTGAATTCGTACTGGTTGTCCTTACCGAACATAACCATCACGTGATAGATCATCAGTCTCCTCCGGCATGTAGTTCTCTTGAGCGCCTATTCTAGCCCTTTTTGCTGTGCGCAGAATGTAGCACGGGCGACAAACGGGCACGTCATCAACACGGGGGCGCGCAGCATTGTGTTTCCACTGGGCGGGGACTACCATTGCCCGCAACCAACCCGTACCCCCGACATGAATCCGAACGACGACGAGGAACTCTCCGCCATCCGCGAGCAGCTGTATGAACTGCAGGTGGAGCATCGTGACCTCGATCTGGTCATCGAGCACCTCGTGCTCAACCCTCCGCCCGACCAGCTGCTCATCCGCCGTCTCAAGAAGCGCAAGCTCCAGTTGAAGGACCGTATCGCGCTGCTCGAGCGGATGCTGGTTCCTGACATTCCTGCCTGATCATGAAAATCGAAATCCTCGGGGCGACCTGCAACGTCGCCTGCGCGGGGCCGCACGATGGCCGCCCCCTGATCCTCGTTCACGGCGCAGCCAATGATCGCGATGCCTGGCGCGACGTCGCACCTGCACTTGCCACAGCAGGCTTGCGCGTGCTCGCCCCGGACCTCCCCGGCCACGGCCTTTCTGCGGGCAAGGCGCCCACCAGCATCGAAGCACTTGCCGACTGGTTGCTGGCCTTCGCAGACACGATGCAGCTTGCGCAGTTCGCAGTCGCCGGTCACTCCATGGGATCACTGGCGGCGCTTGAACTCACGGCCACTGCCGACGGACGCATCACACATCTCATGCTGCTCGGAAGCGCCGTCCCGATGCCGGTCTCTGCCGCATTGCTCGACAGCGCACGCACAAACCCCGACGCTGCCTGCCGCATGGTCACGACCTGGTCGCACACGCCGGGCTTCTTCCTTAACGGGGGCGGCGGACACGGTGTCTGGGGCGCGGGAAAGACACTTGCCGTCATGCGCAGGAACAGTCCCACGCTCGCCGGCGACCTGGCCAACTGCAATCAATATGGAAATGGACTCATCGCGGCGGCGGCGGTGCCTTGCCCGACACTACTGCTTCTCGGCCGTCGCGACCGCATGACGCCGCTGCGTGCGGCACAACCGTTGCAGGATGCGCTGCGTCACGCCAGTCGCGTGGAAATTGCGGATTGCGGACACGCGATGATGACGGAGAAGCCGCAGGAAGTCGCGGCTGCGATGCTCGCCTTCATGACCTGAGCGCCGGAATGGCGCCAGGCCGATGAACTAGAGGATGAAAGTGCCGAGCCACCAGAACAGGGCGGCGATGACGGCACTGAAGGGAATGGTCAGAATCCACGCCCAGACGATACCGCCGGCGACCCCCCAGCGAACCGCCGAGAATTTCTGTGCCGAACCGACACCGACGATGGCACCGGTTATGGTGTGTGTCGTCGAGACGGGAATACCCATCGCCGTTGCGATGAAGAGCGTGATAGCCCCGCCAGTCTGCGCGCAGAAACCGCCGACCGGCTTCAGCTTGGTGATCTTCTGCCCCATCAGCTTGATGATGCGCCAGCCGCCGAAAGCGGTACCCAAACCAATCGACGCGTAGCAGGAAATGACGACCCACATCGGTACTGCCTCGTCGCTACCCATGATGCCGGCGGAGATCAGCAACATCCAGATGATGCCGATCGTCTTCTGGGCATCATTGCCGCCATGCCCGAGGGCATAGGCAGACGCCGAGACAAGCTGAAGGCGGCGCGACCAGCGATCAACGCGCCGCGGTGTCTGCCGTCTGAACAACCAGGAAATCAGCAGCATCATCAGCGCTCCGAGCAGCATGCCCAGCAGCGGCGATATGAAGATGAAGGCCACCGCCTTGAGCACGCCCGAAGAGATCAGCGATCCGGGACCGGCCTTGGCGATGGCTGCACCGATCAGTCCGCCGATCAGTGCATGCGATGACGACGAGGGAATGCCGTAGTACCAGGTGATGACGTTCCAGGCGATGGCACCGACCAGCGCACCAAACACGACGTAGTGATCGATGACCGATGGATCGATCGTGCCCTTGCCGACCGTGGCAGCAACCTTGAGCTGGAAGACGAAGATGGCGACGACGTTGAAGAACGCTGCCATCATGACCGCCGTATGCGGCTTCAGGACCCGTGTCGAGACGACGGTCGCAATGGCGTTCGCCGCGTCGTGGAACCCGTTCATGAAATCGAACGCGAGCGCCAGCAGCACGAGGAAGACCACGACGCCGAGGCCGATGTTCAACGGTTCCATGAACGGCGACGCTCAGGAGTTTTCGAGGACGATGCCTTCGAGGATGTTGGCGACATCCTCGCAGCGATCGGTGATGGTTTCGAGCAGCTCGTAGACCGCCTTGAGCTTGATGATCTGCCGGACGTCGGGCTCATCCCGGAACAGCTTTGACATCGCACCGCGCATCACGCGGTCGGCATCGGATTCCAGCTGGTCGATATCCCGGCAGGTGGAGAGAATTGCCTGCGCGTTGTCCATCGAGTGCAGCATGTTGACTGCCTTCTTGACTCCCTCGCAGCAGGCCTTCGTAATCTCGGCCAACGTCACGGCCTCGGGAGTCGCCCGCTGGATGTCGTACAGCGCAACGGTCTGGGCGACATCCTGCGTAAGATCGAGGATGTCATCCATGCGCGTGATCAGCTGGTGAATTTCGTCACGATCCAGCGGCGTAATGAAGGTCTTGTGCAGCTGGGAAACCGTTTCATGGGTGATCCGGTCCGCGGAAGTCTCCGCCTTGTCGATGGCGGCAGCGAAACCGTCCACGCCATCGGCACCGTTCGCCAGTGAATTCATCATGGCGACCAGTTGCTGCCCTCCCTCGACGATCAGTTCCGCATGTGCGTTAAACAGATCGAAGAATTTGCCCTCTTTGGGCATCAGCCGTCCGAACATTACAGCCCCGTGATGTTTTTGTGACGGGCGCGAGTTTAACATCAGATCCGATGCTGCGCCGCAGTATTCCACCGGGTCAGGGAGAAATTCGCTCACCGAAGTGAGGCATATCAAATCCGCCTCACGGCAGCCAGAGCTTCAGCGCGGTTCGACTCGCCCCGAGACCACTTGTACCCGCTGCCCGCGACTGACATGCGGCCTGTCGTCCTGATCGAACGAGGCGTAAGACCCGTCGTCGTAGCGGACTGTCACCCGCCAGGGTTTTGCCGGCGGCTTGGCCGCCTGCTGGCGCGCCGCACGCGATGCCGAGCCGGTCCCCGCAAGGGTCACGGTCTGGATTTCGTCACCGGGCCCGGATTCGCCGGTACGTATCTCAACGCCAGCATCCGGCGAACGCCCGCCCAGATCCTCCTGTTCGACCTGGCGAATATTGCTAACGACCCCGCAGCCCGGGCAACGCGCATCGCTCGGCGCCATGTACTTGCGCATGTCGTCGGCCGACTGCGGAAGCTTCAGCGTCGTCTCGTGCTCTTCCGCCGCCACGACTGGCAGCGGTGCGCAGAAAATGGCGACGACACCGACCAAGAACCTTGAGGTACGAAAAAGCATCACGACTCCTGAGGAGACGCACACGTCAGCGTGGCTCGGCCAGCAGTGTGCCCCTAGGATACTCAGCGAATCCTGGCGAGGCAGAGACGGAAACGATGTTCGTCACATTGAGGAAGATCGCGCCGCCCTTGGGATGCGGAAACATCATCGCTGGCCCTTCAAACAGGCGATGCAGGTTCGTGAAGAACTGGGCCTGCTGCGCAAGCACCCGCTCGAGTTCGACCAGCAGCGAATGCCCGCCTGTCAGCTCGAAACGAAGGTAGCCCTGGTACGCCTGCCCTGGGGCAACGCCGTCACCCAGCGCCTTGATGGCGGCCATTTCACGCAGCGAAAACTCCTCATTGCTTTCAAGGACACGCGCAGAGTCGCGGATCGTCGACGCGATGGGCAGCGGCTCATCCGTCAATACGTCGATGCGACTGACCGAAGCCGTCCTGAGAAAAGTGCAATTGGGACCGCTGCCGAGAATGATCGATGATGAGCCGAACAGGCGCCCCGGCTGCATGTCGGCGAGCATTGCTCGAGCGACACCTTGGTCCGGCTGCGAAAACACGTGGGACTGGCCGTTGGCCATATAGACAACGATTTCCATCGCAACACACCTCGTAGAGTGCCGAGCAAAGCCGGCCAGAGCATGAAGAAGTCCTTCGGCAACGGGGGCATTATCGTATGCTATGGTTCTGCTGTCATCACGTGCGAGGGGATCCAGTCCTCGTCATCGACCATGAAGAACGACCGTCAGACGCCACGCGTTGCACCCCGGAAAAACAAAAAAGCGCCCCGAAGGGCGCTTGTTTGTGTGTGGCTTGGCGGAGAGGGTGGGATTCGAACCCACGGTAGGTTGCCCTACGCCTGATTTCGAGTCAGGTACATTCGACCACTCTGCCACCTCTCCGCGAAAGGCGCGCAGTATAGCACAAGATATTTCTCGATCAATGCGCTGGTTTTCCTTTCTTCTCCCGTTGTTGATGCTGGCCGCTTGCGGCGAGAGCCGGCTGCCGTCACCGGCGGAAAGCCGCGAACTGGTCGTCCTGACGCGCGAAGGGCCGACCACCTACGAAATCGACGATAGCGGCGCCCCCGCGGGATTCGAGCACGACCTGGTACATCTGTTTGCCGATGAGATCGGTGTCAATGTGCGCTTCGTCGTCGTCAAGCACGATGCCGACATCGCCAAGCGGCTGAAGAAGGGCAAGGCCCACATGGGCGCCGCATGGCTGTCGCCGCCGACCGACCCGGCACTGCAGGCGGGGCCCAGCTACTACGCGAGTGCCAACATCATCGCGCAGAACGAAAACACCCTGCCGGTCGAAACCCCGGACGATCTCGACGACAAGCCGGTGCAGGTCGTTGCGGGATCACGGCAGGCAATGGCCCTGCAGGAATTGCGCAAGCAGTTCCCGCGCATCCAGATCAGCGAGCACAAGCGGATCAGCGAACTTCAGCTCCTCGAACGGATCGCTGAACAGTCCGGGGAATCGGCACTCGTCGACCGCGCGGTTCTCGACATCGCATCGAATTACTACCCGCAGCTCCAGTACGCGCTCTCGGTCGGCAGCGAGACGCCGATCGTCTGGTTATTTCCCGCCAACGCCGACCCGGTGCTGGTGGACCAGGCAAAAGCCTTCATCGAAAGTCGCCGCGACGATGGCACGCTTGCACGCCTGGTCGACCGCTATTTTGGCCACGTGGAGCGCCTGAGCGCGGCCGACAGCCTGCGTTTCGTCGAGCGCATACGTACCACGCTGCCGCAGTACCGGACGATGTTCCAGGCTGCCCAGGTCAACACCGGCATCGACTGGCGACTGCTGGCCGCCCTCGCCTACCAGGAATCGCAGTGGAATCCGCTCGCCACCAGTCCGACCGGCGTGCGCGGCATGATGATGCTGACTGAGGATACGGCTGACCATCTGCGCGTCAGCAACCGCCTCGACCCGAAGCAGAGCATTCGCGCCGGATCCCAGTACTTCTCCGACCTGCGCGACATGCTGCCGGAGTCGGTGCGCGAGCCGGATCGCACCTGGCTGGCGATCGCCGCCTACAACCTCGGCATGGGACACATGAACGGCGCGCGCCGTATCGCCGAAGGCCTGAAGAAGGACCCGGATTCGTGGTACGAGATGAAGACGGTGTTGCCGCTGCTGGCGCGGCCGGAATACTACGAGCGGCTGAAATCGGGCCGCGCGCGCGGCGGCGAGGCGGTGATCACCGCCGAGAACGTGCGCATGTACTACGACATCCTCAGCCGCTACGAGCCGCCCTACCGGCCCTTCGCCGAATCTCCAGCGGCCGCTCGGGCAAACGCTCAGGCGGAGAGGAACTCCAGCCCGCCCAAATAGGGTCGCAGAGCCGCCGGAACGGTGATGCTGCCATCGGCGTTCTGGTAGTTCTCGAGGATGGCCACCAGCGTGCGGCCGACCGCAAGGCCCGAACCGTTCAGCGTGTGCGCAATCTCAGGCTTGTTCTTCTCGTTGCGGAAGCGGGCCTGCATGCGGCGCGCCTGGAAATCCGAGAAGGTCGAGCACGAGGAAATCTCGCGATAGGTGTTCTGCGCCGGCAGCCACACTTCGAGGTCGAACGTCTTCGCCGACGAAAAGCCCATGTCGCCGGTGCACAGCACGACGCGGCGGTAGGGCAGTTCCAGCCGCTCGAGAATGGTTTCGGCGTGGCGCGTCAGTTCCTCGTGCGCCTCGATCGATTTCTCCGGCGTCTCGACCTGCACGAGCTCGACCTTGTCGAACTGGTGCTGGCGGATCATGCCGCGCGTGTCGCGGCCGGCCGAACCAGCCTCGGAACGGAAGCACGGCGTGTGGCAGACGAACTTCAGCGGCAGCGCCTCGGCCGCGAGAATCTCGTCGCGGACGATGTTGGTCACCGGGACCTCCGCAGTCGGGATCAGGTAGAGCGGATCGGCGTCACCGCGCGGCACCCTGAACAGATCCTCTTCAAACTTCGGCAACTGACCGGTACCGAACAGGCTCGCGGCATTGACCAGATACGGCGCATAGACCTCGGTGTAGCCGTGCTCCTGCGTGTGGATGTCGAGCATGAACTGGGCGAGCGCACGGTGCAGGCGCGCCAGCGAGCCCTTCATCAGCGTGAAGCGGGCCCCGGAAATCTTGGCGGCGGTGCCAAAATCGAGTTGACCGAGGCCTTCCCCGAGGTCGACGTGATCCTTCACCGCGAAATCGAAGGCACGCGGGGTACCCCAGCGCCTGATCTCGACGTTCGCCGTTTCATCCTTGCCGACCGGCACGCTCTCGTGCGGCAGGTTCGGAATCGCCGCAACGATCGCCTCGATCTGCGGCAACAGTTCGGCGAGGCGCGCCTCGCTGGCTTCGAGTTCGCCCTTGAGCTTCGCGACCTCGGCCATGACACCGCTGGCATCCTCGCCCTTGCCTTTCAACATGCCGATCTGCTTGGACAGCGTATTGCGCTGCGCCTGCAGTTCCTGCGTCTTCGTCTGCAGCGTCTTGCGCTCGCCTTCGAGCGCCTGGAATTCCGAGAAATCGAACGGCTTGCCGCGCGTGGCAAGTCGTTCGGCGACGGCGTCGAGGTTGTTGCGAAGGAGCTGGATGTCGAGCATTTGAAACGTCCGGAATCTGTGAGAGCCGCGCCTGCGGCGAAAGGCGGGATTATACGCGAGGCGGATTCGCGTCCGAACCGCCGGCGCGGAAGAAGGCGGCGATGCGGCCGATGGCACCGCGTACGAAGCGCCACAACTTCGGCAACAGCCAGACGAGCAGCAGGAGGAAGAGCGCCAGCAGGCCGAGGAAGACCCAGGGATGCGCCAGCATCAGCCAGAAGCCGCCGAGCACGGCCGCCTCTTCGCTGACCGAAGCCGTCCAGTTGCTGAACGGTTCCGGCGAGGTGTTGATCGCCAGCCTCCCACCGGCTTTGGACAGTGCGGTCCCCGCCGTGATCGTGCCACCGATCAGTCCTGCCACCGTCACCAGCGCCGGGTCGGTAACGCCAAGCGAAAACGCCGCGAGCAGCGCGCCGGCCGGAATGCGCACGAAGGTCTGCAGCGAATCCCAGAACGAGTCGAAGCCCGGCACCTTGTCGGCGACCGTTTCAGCCACCAGCAGCAGGCCGCTCGCGCCCATCACCAGCGGATGCCTGAGCAGTTCAAGAGTGTCAGGAAGTTGCAGATAGCCGAGATGCGACAGCAGCCCCGCCAGAAAAAGCACCAGATAGAGCCGCAATCCGCTCGCCCAGGCCAGCCCGGCAGACAGCGCCACGGCCTGGACCACGGACAGCGGCTCGGTCATTTGCCCTTGTCCCGACGCCGCGCCTCGGCGTCGAGCTGGCGCAGGTGGGCCAGCTTCTCGCCGATCTTCGTCTCGAGCCCGCGCTCGACCGGCTTGTACCAGCGCTGCGGCGTCATGCCGTCAGGGAAGTAGGTTTCACCCGCCGCGTAGCCCTCAGCCTCGTCATGCGCGTAGCGGTATTCCTTGCCAAAGCCCATTTCCTTCATCAGCTTCGTCGGCGCATTGCGCAGGTGCAGCGGCACCGGTCGCGAGCCATCCTCGGCGATGAAGGCACGCACCGCGTTGTAGGCGTTGTAGGCGGCATTCGATTTGGCGGCGACGGCCAGGTAGACGACGGCATTGGCCAGCGCCAGCTCGCCCTCCGGCGAACCAAGGCGTTCGTAGGTTTCGGCTGCACTGAGCGCGATCTCGGCACCGCGCGGATCGGCGAGACCGATGTCTTCCCAGGCCATGCGCACGATGCGCCGCGCCAGGTAGCGCGGGTCGGCACCGCCGTCGAGCATGCGGCAGTACCAGTAGAGCGCGGCATCCGGATCGGAACCGCGCACCGACTTGTGCAGCGCGGAGATCTGGTCGTAGAAGGCATCGCCGCCCTTGTCGAAGCGGCGCAGCTGCTGCGCCAGCGTGGCATTGACGAAGTCGCCGTCGATCGCATCGCGACCGGCGGCCTGCGCCGCGGTGCGGATCTGTTCGAGCAGGTTGAGGAGTTTCCGCGCATCGCCGTCGGCGACGCCACACAGGCGCCCGCGGGCTGCCTCGTCGAAGGTCAGTCCGCCCAGCGCGCCGGTCACGGCGCGATCGAAAAGCTGGCCCATCTCGTCTTCGGAAAGGGACTGCAGCGTATAGACCGAAGCGCGCGAGAGCAGCGCGGAATTGACCTCGAACGACGGGTTCTCGGTCGTCGCGCCGACGAAGGTCACGAGCCCGGATTCGACGAAGGGCAGGAAGGCGTCCTGCTGCGACTTGTTGAAGCGATGCACCTCGTCGACGAAGAGGATCGTCCGCCGCCCCATCCCGCGCGTGATCTCGGCGCGGGCGATCGCCTCGCGGATTTCCTTGACGCCGGAGAGCACTGCCGAAAGTGCGATGAAGTCGGCGTCGAAGGCGTCCGCCATCAGTCGCGCCAGCGTCGTCTTGCCGACGCCCGGCGGCCCCCAGAGGATCATCGAATGCGGCTGCCCGGCCTCGAAGGCCAGGCGCAGCGGCTTGCCTGGCCCGAGCAGGTGTGACTGCCCGACGACCTCATCAAGCGTCTTCGGACGCAACTGCTCGGCGAGCGGCGCGAAGGCGCTTCCCGGCGACTCATCGGCGACGGTCGAGAAAAGGTCAGTCACCGAGCACGTCCGCCCCCTTGGGCGGCACGAAACGGAAGGTCGCGGCGGCGAGCGCCGGATTCTTCTCGACCTTCGAGAAGAGCAGCGATGTCTGCTGGCCGAAGCTGTCGGTGAGTTCCATCGCGCGCAGCTCGGCTCCGGCAAAGCCGATGCGCACCTTCTCGAAACCGCTGTCGGTATTCTTCGGCGTCGCATCCAGCCATTCGAGGCCGTCCCGGACACCGGCATCCTTCAGCACGAAGGATTTCTCCAGCACCGCGATGCCTTCGCCGGCGAGCAGCGCCGCGGGCGACCCGGCCAGCGCCGCGCCCTGCTTTTTCACGGTCACCTGGTTCAGCTCCGGGTCGTGCAGCCAGACCTTCTCGCCGTCGCCGACGATGAGTTGCGGGTACGGCTTCTCGATCTGCCAGCGGAACTTGTGCGGGCGGGCGATCGCCATGCTGCCCGAGGAGAATTGCGGCTTGCGGCCGTTTTTTGGCAGCACCGTCTGTGAGAAATCGGCACGCAGCAGCTTGGTCGTCTCAAGGAAATGGCGCAGGCGATCGACGGCATCGGCACGCGCCGCCGTCGCCGACAAGGTCAGCAACACGCCGAGGATCAGCGGACGCATCATTCTTCCGCGCATCACTCTTCCGGCTTGCGCGCCAGCACTTCGCGGCCGCCGCGACCGTCCATCGCCGAGACGAGGCCGGCCTTTTCCATGGCCTCGATCAGCCGCGCCGAGCGGTTGTAGCCGATGCGCAGATGACGCTGCACCAGCGAAATCGAGGCACGGCGGTTCTTCAGCACGATGTCGACAGCCTGGTCGTAGAGCGGATCGCTTTCGGCGTCGTTGCCTTCGCTCCCCTCGCCGCCACCTTCATCGTCATCGCTGCCGGCACCGCTCAACACGCCCTCGACGTACTCGGGTGCGCCGACCTTCTTCAGGTAATCGACGACATGGTGCACCTCGTCGTCGGCGACGAAGGCACCATGCACCCGGACCGGGTAACCGGTACCCGGCGCCAGCCACAGCATGTCGCCTTGGCCGAGCAGCGCCTCAGCGCCCATCTGGTCGAGGATGGTGCGCGAGTCGATCTTCGACGAGACCTGGAACGAAATCCGCGTCGGGATATTGGCCTTGATCAGGCCGGTGATGACATCGACCGACGGGCGCTGCGTGGCGAGGATCAAATGGATGCCCGAAGCGCGCGCCTTCTGCGCCAGACGGGCAATCAGCTCCTCGACCTTCTTGCCGACGACCATCATCAGGTCGGCCAATTCGTCGATGACGACCACGATGTAGGGCAGCGTGTTCAGCGGTTCCGGCGCTTCCGGTGTCAGCGACAGCGGGTTCGGGGTTTTCTCGCCGCGCTTCTCGGCCTCCTTGATCTTGCTGTTGAAGCCGGAGAGGTTGCGCACGCCCATCGCGCTCATCAGCTTGTAGCGCTTCTCCATCTCGCCGACGCACCAGTGCAGCGCGTTGGCCGCCTGCTTCATGTCGGTGACGACCGGTGCCAGCAGGTGCGGGATACCCTCGTAGATCGAGAGTTCGAGCATCTTCGGGTCGACCATGATCAGGCGCACCTTTTCCGGGTCGGACTTGTAGATCATCGACAGGATCATCGCGTTGATGCCGACCGACTTGCCGGAACCGGTAGTACCGGCCACCAGCAGGTGCGGCATCTTGGCGAGGTCGGCGACGACCGGCTGGCCGCCGATGTCCTTGCCCAGCGTCAGCGTCAGCGGCGAGGCCATGTCCTGGTAGGCCTTGCTGGAGATGATCTCGGAAAGGCGCACGGTCTGGCGCTTCGGATTGGGCAGTTCCAGCGCCATGCACGACTTGCCCGGTACTGTCTCGACGACGCGGATCGACACCAGCGCCAGCGCCCGCGCGAGGTCTCGTGCAAGGTTCACGATCTGTGCGCCCTTGACGCCGACCGCCGGCTCGATTTCGTAGCGGGTGACCACCGGCCCCGGGTAGGCGGCGATGACGTGGACCTGAACGCCGAATTCGGCAAGCTTGCGCTCGATCAGGCGCGAGGTGAATTCCAGCGTCTCCGCACTCGGCAGATCGGTCTGCGGCGGCGCCGGCGCCAGCAGGTGCAGCGGCGGCAGCATGCCGCCCTCGACGACTTCGGGGAACAGCGGCACCTGCCGCTCGCGCTCGATGCGTTTCTCGACCTTCTTCGACACCTCGACCACCGGCTCCGGCATCTCGATGACGATCGGTTCGTGCTGTTCGACCCGTTCGCGTTCGACCTCGACTTCCGCCTCGCGCTGCTGCGCAACCTCGCGGCCGATACGACGGTCCTGCCAGGTTTCGATGATGCCGCGAATACCGAGATAGCTGCCCTCAAGCAGCGCGCCGACACGCTCGGCAGCCGCCAGCCATGACATTCCGGAAAAGAGGCTCCAGCCGACGGCAATCGTCGAGATGAGCAGCAAGGTCGCGCCGGTAAAGCCGAGGAAGCGCATCGCCAGATTGCCGGCCTCCAGCCCGAGCATGCCGCCGGGCCCCAGTGGCAGCGTCATCTTCATGGAGTAAAAACGGAGATACTCGAGTGCGCTGGAGGACACCAGCAATACGAAGAAACCGGTCAGCGCGATGAACAGCGGGCGGCGATCCCCCTGGCGCAGGCCGTCAAGGCGGCGATAACCCCACCAGACGATGGCGGCGCACAGCATCACCCACCACCAGGCGGAGACACCGAAGAGATAGAGCAGCAGGTCGGATACCCAGGCACCGGCACGGCCGGCCGGGTTGTGCAGGGTGCTGGTGAAGACGGCGCGCGACCAGCCCGGATCGTCCGCGTGATAGCCAAACAGCGCGAGCGAAAGGAAACCGGCCAGCACGACCAGCGCCAGCCAGCGGGATTCCTGCAGGATCAGCGCGATTTTTTCGGGCAGCGGGCTGGGGGCATCGCCCCGGTCGAGGGTCTTGGCTTTCAAGTGTTTCGGCAGCGGGAAGGCAAAATCCGATTATACCTGCGCGTTCCGGGCCCCCGCCCGCTCATTGCTCGTTGAGGACGATCTGCCCGTCATCGACGAGGATATAGCCGCTGCCTTCGAGATCCTTCATCACGCGGCTGACCATCTCGCGCGAGGCACCGATCATCTTCGCGATGTCCTGCTTGGTCAGCCGGCGCGGGATGATGCGACGACCGTCGTGAATTTCCGACACGTCGAGCAGCAGCTTGGCGACACGGCCATAGACGTCCATCAGCGCCAGGCTCTCGATCTTGCGGTCCGCCTCGCGCAGGCGCTCCACGAGGCGCTTCATGATGTTCAGCGCGACCTCGAAGTTTTCCTGCAGGCAGCGCTTGAAGTCAGCCTTGGAAATCACGAGCAGTTCACACGATTCGGCCGCCACGACATCCGCCGAACGCGGACTGCCGTCGATCAGGCCCATCTCGCCAAAGAAGTCGCCGGGACCGAGGATGGAGAGGATGACCTCGCGCCCCTCCTCGTCGCTGTTCATGACACGGGCACTGCCGTTGATGAGGATATAAAGGGAATCGGTGGGATCACCGGAACGGACGATCACCGTCCCGCGGGACACCTTGCGATGCGCCGCGACCCCCGCGATCTGTTCCAGCTCGGGATCGCAAACGCCGCTGAACAGCGGAATCGTTCGCAGCAACACCAGGCCTTTTGATCCAACACCACCCATCCGGAACACCCTTATTCTGAAAATTTTCGTTAATTCATGGCGTTGTACGCAACTTATAAGACTGTTTCATAAAAGGCAAGCATCACCGAGCAGCAGCGCATTAAGCGCTGCGCGATCTCGCTATAATTCCCGGTTCAAACAACACCGCTACCAGAGAACGAACATGACCCAAGCCACCCGCCATTGCCGCCTGCTCATCCTCGGTTCCGGCCCCGCCGGTTATACCGCTGCCGTGTACGCCGCCCGCGCCAACCTCAAACCGGTGCTGATCACCGGTATCGCCCAGGGCGGCCAGTTGATGACGACGACCGAAGTCGACAACTGGCCGGCGGACGCCGACGGCGTGCAGGGCCCGGAACTGATGGCCCGCTTCCAGAAGCATGCCGAGCGCTTCGAGACCGAGATGGTGTTCGACCACATCCACACCACCCACCTGAACGAAAAGCCGATTCGCCTCGTCGGCGACTCCGGCATCTATACCTGCGATGCGCTGATCATTGCCACCGGTGCCTCCGCCCAATATCTGGGCCTGCCCTCGGAAGAGAAATTTTCCGGCAAGGGTGTCTCGGCGTGCGCCACCTGCGACGGCTTCTTCTACCGCAACCAGCCGGTCGCCGTCGTCGGCGGCGGCAACACGGCGGTCGAAGAGGCGCTGTATCTGGCGAACATCGCCAGCAACGTCACGCTGATCCACCGCCGCGACAAGTTCAAGGCCGAGAAGATCATGGTCGACAAGCTTTACCGGAAGGTCGAGGAAGGCAAGATCACCCTCGCCCTCGATTCGACGCTGGACGAAGTGCTGGGCGACAACACCGGCGTCACTGGCCTGCGCATCAAGCACATGAAGACGGGCGCCACCAGCGAGGTGAAGGTACAGGGCGTCTTCATCGCCATCGGCCACAAGCCGAACACCGACATCTTCGCCGGCCAGCTGGAAATGGAAAACGGCTACATCGTCACCAGGAGCGGCCGTGAAGGCAATGCCACCGCCACCAGCGTAGAAGGCGTCTTTGCCGCAGGCGATGTGCAGGACCACATTTACCGGCAGGCCTGCACCTCCGCCGGCACCGGGTGCATGGCCGCGCTCGATGCCGAGCGCTATCTCGACGCCAAGGGCCTCACCTGAACACCGATGAAGCAGCGCCCCAAGGACTCCCCCTTCGGGGCGCTCGTTGCCTTGCGTGGCAAGGTCCGCGACAGCGGACCGCTCAAGCCTTCGCCACCGAAAGTTCCGGCCTCGTCCGCAGAGGCGGATGATTTCACCGAATTCCGGAAGGCAGTGGCCGGTACGGCGCCGCTTGCAGCCAATGATCGTGCGCAGATCGAGCGGCCCCGGCCATCGCCCGTCCCTCGCCCCCGTTCCGCAGAGCCCGAACCGGCAACCGCGCCCCGACGCCGCAGCATCGACCCCAACGACACCAGAGCCCTCTTTCGCGAGGCCATGGACGGCGTGGCGCCACTCGCGGACACCGGCCGCATCGAACTCGGCCGTGCACCGCGCCGCACGATGAGACCTTCGCACGACGCAGTGCTCGACACACAGGAATTACCGGATTGCCGAGGCGTGCTACCGCCACTCGACGGCGACGAACACGATCCTGCCGCGCTCTTCCGCCGTGCGATCGGCGCTGCAGCACCGCTTCCGGACAAGAACCGCGCCGAGCTCCAACGGGTGCCCCCGGCACCGCAGCCACGCATGCGGGAACAGGACGAGGCAGCGGTTCTGCGCGAATCGATCGAGGCGCCGCTGTCCTTCGAGGACCGCATCGACATCGGCGACGAAGGCGTACATCTGCGCGACGGTCTGCCGCGTCGCGTACTCACCGACCTCCGCCGCGGCCGCTGGGTGGTACAGGCCGAGCTTGACCTGCATGGCCTCACTCGCGACGAGGCGCGCAGCGCCCTCGCCCACTTCCTTCACGACGCCCTTGAAAACGGCTACCGTTGCGTCCGGCTGATCCACGGCAAAGGGCTCGGTTCGCCAGGAAGGGAACCCGTGCTCAAGCACCTGTCGCGCGGCTGGCTGATGCAACGCGAGGAAATTCTCGCTTTCTGCCAGGCAAGACCGCACAACGGTGGCGAGGGTGCGCTGCTGGTCCTGCTGCGCAACCCGAACAGAAAGCTTGCCGACATCCGACAGCGATCAGGGGGCTGACGCACTGCCGCGCAGAAAGCCGGCTCGCGGTGTTGCGGCCACCGCCAGACAGGCTTCAGCAGGCATGGCCGGGAGTCATCATTTCCCGGATTTCGTACCTTCGGTCGGCATGGTGCCGACGTATTTCTGGATGATCCGGCGAATCTCGCCACGCGCCTGCAGGCGTTGGATCGCCTCCGTCACGGCAGCGATCGTTTCTGCATCTGCGGTTTTTCTCGAAAAATGCAGGAAGAAATGCTTTTCGCCCAACACCAGCGGCGGTGCCAGTTGCTCCCTTCGGATCCCCGCGCGCTCGGCATTGAAATACAAGCCCACGTTTGAACCGATTCCGGCGTCGAAGCGACCCGCCATCATCATGCGCAGGGTCTGCTCGTAATTATTCGTTTCAATCTTCATGATCGCACTGTCGGCATCGAACGCGTCATCGAAACGCCCTCCCCGCACGACGCCGACAGTCTTGCCGCGCAGATCGGCCAGCGAGCGGAAGCGGCTACCGGCAGGCGCCAGAATGATCGTAGGCAGACTGACGATCGTCGCCACCTGTATGGCAACCTGTTCGAGCTTTTCATTGGTGTAGCGGATGACGAAATCGCTATCGCCCCGCTCCAGGTCGAAGACGGTACGCGCATACGGGACGACGGCATTCACGTAGGGCATGCCGGCCTCTTCCGCGATCCGGTTCCCGATCTCGTACATGATGCCCGTCGGCTGCCCGTTCCGATCCATATAGCCGAACGGCAGGGACTCGATCGTTTCGATCCGAAGCTGCCTCGCCTGCACGGACAGCGGGAGCGCGATCAGCACAAGCGACATCAGGAAAGAGACGGAAATCTGTCGACAGGACTGCCAGCGCAGCCCCGGAGGAAGAATGATCAAGCCGTATTCTCCGATCGCAGGCCCTGTTGTGGGCGGTGGTGGATTCCAGGAGCGAATGGAAGGGACACTACGCGAGGACAAGCATCAGATCAAGCCCGTGCCGCGAACGGAAACGACAAAAGAAAAGGGCCGCCCGGAATACCGGGCAGCCCTCACAAGGAATCCGGAAATCGGATCAGATCGCTGCCTCGTTCGTCTCGCCGGTACGGATGCGGACCACCTGCTCGACCGCAGTGACGAAGATCTTGCCGTCGCCGATCTTGCCGGTATGGGCGGCCTTGACGATCGCCTCGATCGCCGGCTCGACGGTCTCGGAAGCGACGACGATCTCCAGCTTGACCTTGGGAAGGAAATCGACCACATACTCGGCGCCGCGATAAAGCTCGGTGTGCCCCTTCTGGCGACCGAAGCCCTTCACCTCGGTGACGGTCAGGCCGGTAACGCCGATCTCCGACAGCGCCTCACGCACTTCGTCGAGCTTGAACGGCTTGATGATGGCTTCGATCTTTTTCATGACTCAGGTTCTCCGGTGCTCGGTTGTTGTGTTCGACCGCTATCGTATCAAAACTCATCGCGATAGCGGTTGGTGATCGGATAACGCCAGTCCTTGCCGAAACCGCGCTGCGTGACACGGATGCCCACCGGGGCCTGGCGGCGCTTGTATTCGGCGATGCGCAGCAGGCGCACGACACGACGAACGTCGGTCTCGGCATAGCCGCGGGCGATGATCTCGCGCGGGCTCTCGTCGCGCTCCATGTACCCCTGCATGATCGCATCAAGCACTTCGTACGGCGGCAGGCTGTCCTGGTCTGTCTGCCCGGGTTTCAACTCGGCGGACGGCGGGCGCGTGATGATCCGTTCAGGAATGATCTCGCGTTCGCGATTGACCCAGCGCGACAGGCGGTAGACGAAGGTCTTGAAGACATCCTTGATGACCGCGAAGCCGCCGGCCATGTCGCCATAGAGCGTGCAATAGCCAACCGCCATCTCGGACTTGTTGCCGGTGGTCAGGACCAGCGCACCGGTCTTGTTCGAGAGCGCCATCAGGAGGTTGCCGCGGATCCGCGCCTGCAGGTTTTCCTCGGTGGTATCGCTGGCGAGCCCGGCGAACTCGTTTGCCAGCATTTCTTCATAGACGGCCATCGCCGGGGCGATGGCGATCTCGTCGTAGCGCACGCCGAGCGTCTGCACCATCTGGCGCGAATCCGCGAGGCTGATATCGGCCGTGTAGGGCGACGGCATCATCACCGCGCGCACCTTGTCGGCGCCGAGCGCATCGACCGCGATCGCAAGCGTCAGCGCAGAGTCGATGCCGCCGGAAAGGCCGATGAGCACGCCGGGAAAGGCGTTCTTGCCGATGTAGTCGCGCACGCCCAGCACCAGCGCGGCATAGACCTGTGCCTCCAGCGCTTGCGGTGTGGCAAGTGCTCCCGGCTGCGGCTCGCCCTGAACGACATCGACGAAACCCAGGGCCTCCTCGAACTGCGGCAGGCGCACCATCTCGCGACCGGCCGCGTCGAGGGCGAACGACGCGCCATCGAAGACCAGTTCATCCTGTCCGCCGACGAGGTTCGCATAGATCGCCGGAATGCCGGTCGCGGCAATGCGCCGACGCAGCACGGCGGCCCGGTCCTCGAACTTGTCGAGGTGGTACGGAGAGGCGTTGAGCACGAGCAGCAGTTCTGCACCGGCGGCATAGGCGCCTTCGGCGGCACCGGCCTCCCAGATATCGGCGCAGATATTGATGCCACAGCGCACGCCCTTGATGGTGAAGACACACGAGGTACTGCCGGGGTCGAAGTAGCGCTCCTCGTCGAAGACCTCGTAGTTGGGCAGCAACTGCTTGTGATAGGTGGCGACCCGCCGGCCGTTTTCCAGCACGCTGGCGGCGTTGTAGCGGCGGCCGCTGGCCGCTTCAGGATGCCCGACGAGGACTGCGATCCCCGTCACACGCGCGGCCAGCGACTCGAGTTCGCGCTCGCAGGCCCGGTAGAAATCCGGCCGCAGCAGCAGGTCTTCCGGCGGGTAACCGCAGAGCGAAAGTTCCGGGGTCAGCAACAGGTCGGCACCGGCAGCGCGCGCGCGCTCCGCGTACTCGACGATTCTTGCCGCGTTTCCGGCAAGGTCACCGAGTGTGGCATTGAACTGGGCGATCGCGATCTTCAGCATGGCGATTTCTGTCGTTGTCCTGGGGGCATTTCGTTTCGATCAGCAAAAGGGGCGCCCGCGGCGCCCCTGAATCATTCACCTGCGGCAGGCGATCAGAAGTTCGGTTTTTCCGACGAATCCTGGAAACGCGCGACGCCCTCCATGATTTCCTTCTTCGCTTCTTCCTGACCGAACCAGCCGTTGATCTTCACGAACTTGCCGGGCTCGAGGTCCTTGTAGTGCGCGAAGAAGTGCGAGATCTGGTCAAGCGTGATCTGTGGCAGGTCACGCGGGCTCTCGACGCTGCGGTACATGGTCGTCAGCTTGTCGACCGGAACTGCCAGCACCTTGGCATCGGCACCGGCTTCGTCGGTCATCGCCAGCATGCCGACCGGACGGCAGCGCACCACGACACCCGGCGGCAGCGCGAATTGTGTGACGACCAGCACATCCACCGGATCGCCGTCACCGGCGATGGTGTGCGGGATGTACCCGTAGTTGCACGGATAGTGCATGGCGGTCCCCATGAAGCGATCGACGAAGATCGCGCCGCTTTCCTTGTCGACCTCGTACTTCACCGGGTCGGCATGCGCCGGAATCTCGATGATGACGTTGAAATCATTGGGGAGGGACTTGCCCGAGGGGACGTTATTGAGTGCCATGGCTCTTCTTTCTCTGTCAGCTGTGCGGAAAGGTTCAATTATACCGTTTCGCTATCGCTTCGCGGACCCCGGAAACATGGTGCGCCGCCATAGGGTCGTCCCAGCGCGGTGGTAGCCGCGCCGATTCCCTTCTGCAAGAAAAGACTTGACGCTCATGTCGCAAAATATATAATGCGAACCGTTCTCATTAGCACTCGCATTAGTAAAGACTACCATGACCACGGAGCCCAACGACATGCCCCCTTCCCTGCACGAACAGGCATTGCCTGACGTTCCGTCACCTTCGGAAATGCCATCACGACTCGACAGCACGCAGATTTTCCGCGGCCAGAAGACCGTCGAGATCGAGCACGGCGAACAGCGCTACACGCTGCGCGTGACCAAGGACAACAAGCTGATTCTGACCAAGTAATCACCGCGGAACCGACATCGCATCCCCCGTAAAGCGAGATCTCTCTCAAAGCGTTTTCTCTCGCTCGTTCCTGCCAGCCAGCCAACCCCCGCCGGGGCCCGCCAGCCACGCATCTTTTTTCGCACTCGGTAACGCCTGCAGACGGTGCAATCGAGAAAGATGAACACTGACACCTATCCCGCCAATCCCTACGCCGCACAGTCGCCCAGGATTTCCCTGCGCACCGCGGCGGCGATCGCCGCACTCCATGCCGGGGCGCTGGCCCTGCTCGCGATGATGGATGTCGTCCCGCTGCCGACGAGCATCAGCACGCTGACGGTCGATCTCCTGCGCCCCGACGCTCCCGTGGAAAAGACACCGGAGCCGCCCAAACCGACCCCGATCGAAAGAAAGCCAACGCCGCGGCACCAGACAAAGCCGACGCCCCAACCACTGCTGGCGGCACAGACCGACTCGGCCGCGGCGGCAATCGAAGCGCCGATCGCAAAGGAAGCGCCCCAGCCGGCCCCACCGGCACCGCCCGGCGTCACACAACCACGCTTCGACGCCGACTATCTGTCGAACCCCGCCCCCTCTTACCCGCCGCTTTCTCGGCGCATGGGAGAGGAAGGCAAGGTCGTGCTGCGCGTCCATGTCGAGCCGAACGGACGTCCGACGCAGATCGAGATCAAGACCTCGAGCGGTTCGCCCCGCCTCGACAACGCCGCGCAGGACGCCGTCTGGCGCTGGAAATTCGTGCCCGCCCGGCGCGGCGACGAGGCTATCTCCGCCTGGGTCCTGGTCCCCATCACATTCAATCTGAAGAAATGAGAAAGCACCTCATGGAAAACCCGCTGGGCTTCGCCCACTTCCTCGCCAACACCGACGTCGTCGCCCGTACCGTCCTCTGCCTGATGCTGATCGCCTCGATCGTCACCTGGTACCTGATCGCCACCAAGGGCCTGCGCGGGCTGCGCATGCACCGGCGCAGCACGGACTTCCTCGCCGCCTTCTGGGAAGCGCCCAATCTCGAAGCCGTCGCCGCCCGCATCCGCGAGAACGGCACCACCGAACCCTTCTCGCACCTCGTGCACCACGGTTTCACCGCCATCGAGCAGCACAACCGCACGAAGAGCGGTTGCGAGTGCAACACCGCCGGCCTGATCGCCGCCGGCAATCCCGAAGACCTGCTCACCCGCGCCCTCAAGCGCGCCATCGACGAGGACAAGGCGCAACTCGAATTCGGCCAGACCTTCCTCGCCACCGTTGCCTCGTCGGCGCCCTTTGTCGGTCTCTTCGGCACGGTCTGGGGGATCTACCACGCGCTGATCGCCATCGGCATGTCCGGGCAAGGCACCCTCGACAAGGTCGCCGGCCCGGTCGGCGAGGCGCTGATCATGACCGGCATCGGCCTTGCTGTCGCCATCCCGGCGGCCGTCGCCTACAACCATTTCGCACGCCAGAACCGCAGCACCCTGTCGCAGCTCAATTCCTTCGCCTACGACGTCTTCGCTTTCCTCGCCACCGGCGTCAAAACCTCGCCGATGCTGACCGATGCCCGTGCCACCAGCGAAAAGGTCATCGCGATGGCGCGTGCGCAGGGCGCCGGCACCACCGACGAGCATCTGCCCGGCCACCCCGGCCTGGCCGTACGCTGAGGAGCGCGCGACATGGCCTTTGCCAGCCTCGAATCCGGTGACGACGACGCACCGCTGACCGAAATCAACATGGTGCCGCTGATCGACGTGATGCTGGTGCTGCTCATCATCTTCATCGTCACCGCTCCGCTGCTCACCCACGCCGTCAAGGTCGACCTGCCGAAGGCCGCCTCCTCGGCCAACCAGACCAGGCCGGACAACGTGCAACTCGCGATCGACGCCGCCGGCCAGGTCTTCTGGAACGGCGAAGCCGTCGATGCCAGTGCGTTCAACGCACGCCTGCAGGCAGCCGGCATCCAGCAACCGCAGCCGGAAATTCACATCCGTGCCGAACGCGTCACGCCTTACGAGAAGGTCGCACAGGTGATGTCGGACGCCGCGCGCAACGGGCTCAACCGCATTGCCTTCGTCACCGATCCGAGTGCCGCCGGGCGCTAGTTCTCAATCACAACAAAAGGGAGTCACCACCATGTCGTTGCTAAGAAAGTCCATTGCCGCATTCGCACTTGCCGCCGCCTTCGCTGCACCGGCACTCGCCCTCGAATACCCGATCGGCACGCCGCAGCAGAAGAACGGGATGGAGATCGCCGCCGTCTACCTGCAGCCGGTCGAGATGGAGCCGGAAGGGCACATGCGCAAAGCCTCGGAGTCCGACATCCACATCGAGGCCGACATCCACGCGCTGGCGAACAACCCGAACGGCTTCGAGGAAGGTGCCTGGATTCCCTACCTCGTCGTCAAATTCGAAGTGAGCAAGATCGGCAGCGACTTCAGGGTCGCCGGCGACTTCATGCCGATGGTGGCCAACGACGGCCCGCACTACGGCGACAACATCAAGCTCGCCGGCCCCGGCAAGTACAAGGTGAAATACACGATCCTGCCGCCGTCGGCCAACCACCACGCCCATTTCGGCCGCCACACCGACCGCGCCACCGGCGTCCGCCCGTGGTTCAAGCCCTTCGACGTCGAATACGAATTCACCTACGTCGGCATCGGCAAGAAGGGCGGCTACTGATGAAGCACCTGACCCTGATCGCGGCCGCATTCGCCGCCGCGGGACTGGCCACGCCCGCGCTCGCCGCACCGGCCGACGCCGCGACGCTGGAAAAGATCCTGGCGCGCATGGAAAAGCTGGAAGCGCGCAACGCCGAACTGGAAAAGGAAGTGAAGTCGCTCAAGACCGAAAGCGACAAGGTCGCGCAGGCGCTCGACAACGACCGCATCTCAGAGAACGAGCCGGAACTGACCTCGCGCCTCAAGGCCGTCGAGAAGGACGCGCTCAACATGAAGAAATCTGCGAAGAAGATCGAGGAGCTCGACGGCCTCAAGGCCGGCGTCGCGCTGACGACGGTCGCCCAGAAGCCGAGCGGCCTGCCGCACGGCACGCAGGACGGCAACAGCCAGCTCAACTACCGCCTCGACGCCACCGTCGAACTGCCGCTGAAGCCGATGGGCGACATCGAACACAAGCTGTTCGGCCATTTCCGCATGGGCCAGGGGCTGGG
>Ga0268298_10000629_pt1 | contig 44819 bp, 35 predicted proteins | sample WWTPWeurt_MetaG_FD_194462 | JGI IMG/M metagenome (GOLD analysis project Ga0268298, IMG submission 194462) | Activated sludge microbial communities from WWTP in Nijmegen, Gelderland, Netherland - WWTP Weurt | ecosystem: Engineered > WWTP > Aerobic digester > Activated sludge | place...
GGACCTGCCGTTCTTCCAGGTGGTGGGCAACCACGACATGGACTACGCCGCCCGCACCGACGAGGCCTCAACCGCTACCTTCGAGCGACACTTCGGGCCGGCCTGGTACTCGTTCAACCGGGGCGAGGTGCACTACGTGGTGCTGGACGACGTGCTGTGGCACGGCGACGGCTACATCGGCTACCTCTCCGCCCCCCAGCTCGAGTGGCTGGCCGCGGACCTGGCGCTGGTGGAAGCGGGGCGCACCGTGGTGGTGGCGCTCCACATCCCGCTGGCCAGCTCGCTCCCGGCGCGCTCCGGCGATGCCGAGGGGCGGCACACCTCGATGGTCAACAACCGCGAGGCGCTCTACCGCCTGTTGGAGCCGTATCGCGCGCACGTCCTCTCCGGGCACACCCACGAGCACGAGCACCTGTTCGAGGGTGGGGTGCACGAGCACGTCCACGGCACCGCGTGCGGCGCCTGGTGGAGCGGCCCGATCTGCTATGACGGGACCCCCGATGGGTTCGGCGTCTACGAGGTACGCGGCAGCGAGCTGCGCTGGCGGTACCAGCCGTCCACCGCCACCACGGGGGAGGCGATGCGGCTCTACCGGCGGGGCGCCGATCCCGCCGCGCCGGATGAGGTGGTGGCCAACCTCTGGGACTGGGACCCGGCGTGGACGGTGGTGTGGTACGAGGATGGCCAGCCCCGCGGGCGCATGGCGCGGCGCACGGGGCTCGACCCGCTGTCGGTGGAGCTGCACCGCGGGCCGGAGCTCCCGGCGCGTCGGAAGTGGGTGGAGCCGGTCCCCACGGCGCACCTGTTCTACGCCACCCCGGGCGCCGAGGCCACCGAGTACCGGGTGGAGGCCACCGACCGCTGGGGCCAGGTGCGCACGGAGCGGCTGGCGCTCCGGTAGCGCCCGCTACTCGACCGGCGCCGCCTGGGTCTTCACGTAGTAGTCGGGGTGCACGGACAGGCTGTCCGTGGCGCCGCGGGTGTAGCGCACCGACTGCCAGGCCCCGGACGGGTGCAGGGTGGTGTAGCCCTCGCCCTCGAGCTTGACGGGCAGGGGCAGGTCGAAGCCGGGCACCACGTCCACCCAGCGGAAGTGGAGCTGCCGCCCCGCGATGCGGTACTCGAGGGTCGGGATCTTCGTGGTGGTGAGGTACTGGGCGAAGATCCGGCTCAGGTCGCGCCCCGCCTGCCAGCTGATGTAGTCCTGCACCTCACGGCCGGTGACCACCTGGTGGCGGTACACCTCGTTGAGGCCCCGCAGCGTCCGCCGCCAGACTTCGTCGTCGCCGACCACCTGCCGGATGGTATGCAGCATGTTCCCGCCCTTCGGGTACATGTCGCCCGAGCCCTCGCGGTTGAGCCCGTACTCCCCCACGATCGGCGCGTCGTTGCGGATGCTGCGGCGGTTGCCGCGGTTGTACTCGGCCCCCGCCTCCTTGCCCTGGCCGCACTCGACGAAGAGCCCCTCGGCGTAGTTCGCGAAGCTCTCGTGCACCCACATGTCGGCGATGTCTGCGGTGGTGAGGTTGTTGCCCCACCACTCGTGCGCGCTCTCGTGGATGATGATGAAGTCCCAGGACAGCCCGCGGCCGCTGCCGCTCAGGTCCCGGCCCAGGTAGCCGTTGAGGTAGCGGTTGCCGTAGGCCACCGCGCTCTGGTGTTCCATGCCGAGATGCGGGGTCTCCACCAGCTGGTAGCCGTCGGCGTACCACGGGTAGGGACCGAACCAGTGCTCGAAGCAGGCCAGCATCGGCTTGACCTGCGCGAACTGCCGCCGCGCCGCCTCGAGGTGATAGTCGAGCGGCCAGTAGTTGAGCGTCAGGCGGCCACCCTCGCCCTCGTAGCTGTCCTCGAGGTGCCCGTAGCTCGCGGCGTTCACCGCGATGTCGTAGTTGTTGATCGGGGAGGTGACGAACCACTCCCAGGTGGTGGTGCCGTCGCCATTGGGGGTGGACGAGCGCAGCCGCCCGTTGGAGATGTTCCGGATGGCGTCGGGCACGGTGATGGCCACCCGCTGGCTGTCCGGTTCGTCGGACTGGATGTCCTTGGTGGGCCACCAGATGCTCGCGCCGGTGCCCTGGCAGGCGGTGGCGATCACGGTGCGGCCCAGGCTGTCGGCGGTGAACACGAAGCCGCCGTCCCACGGCGCGCGCTTGGCAACGTGCGGCTTGCCGCCGTAGAACACCGCCAGCGTGGCGGTGCTGCCGGCCGACTGCTCGGCGGGAAGCGTCACGATGTAGGCGTTGCCGTCGCGCCGGCTCTGGAGTACCCGGCCATCCTGGACAAAGCTGTCGGCCACCAGCGGCTGCTGCAGGTCGATCTGCAGCGTCCGGCCCGGGGCCAGCGCGCGGTAGGTGATCCGGTTCGCCCCGCGGATGGAGCTGTCGGCCGGCTGGATCCGCACGCTCAAGTCGTAGTACGCGACGTCCCACCAGGCCCGCTCCGGGGTGACCGAGCCGCGGAGGCTGTCGGCGTGCAGCGTCGCGGCGTCCTGCTGGGCCGTGAGGGCGGCGCAGGGAGCCAGGAGCAATCCGGCGAGGAGGTGACGCAGGCGCATGCGGAGCGGCTCCGTGACGGTGTTGGCGGGTGGCTGGACGCAGGGACGAATGGCCCGGAAGGTGAACCATCCCGGGGGCGGAGGCAACTCTACGAGGTGGGGCGCCGCGAGGTGTCGGCGGCGGGTCGGCTCAGCGCTGGTGCACCAGGGTGGCCACTCCGAGGAGGGCGCGGGAGAAGGTCGGGACGGTGCGGAGGGCGGTCTCGAGCACCGGGTTCGAGGGGCGGGGTCGCGCGGGGCGGGCGGCCTCGGTCGGGGCGCGCTCGGGGGTGCGGTCGAGGTCTGGAGCGGCGAACTCGCCGGACGGGCGCACTTCCACCGAACCGTCGGGGTGAATCAGCACCAGGTCGGGGCTCCGCTCGGTCACCGCCACCCGTGGGGCCCAATTGGCGGGCCGCACGTGGAACGCGGGGTGCGCGCTCACCGGCAACCACTGCCGAGTCGTGGCGTGGTAGATCCGCCACTGCTCCCGCACCTCGCCCCGGAGGACGGCCAGCGCAAACTCCTCCCGGGAGGGGTAGCTCTGGTGCGTTCCGGAAGGACTCTGCAGGAGAACAGCCGGCATTCGTGACGCGCCTCACAAGGGGGTCAGGTCTGCCCTCCGGGATTTGCAACCTGTGGGCCAAGTGCGGAAAACGCTCAATGGCAATGACTTAGGTCATTTCATCGAACCCGAACCCGCAACGAGAAGGACCAGGTGTTGTAGCGGTGCGGCGGCAGGTCACTGACCACGGGCGATCAGGCCGCCGGAAGGTCCCCGCCGCGGGAGTCCTCCGGAACCACGCGGCGACGGCGAAAGGCCGGGTGCAGGCTGAGCGGGAGCCAGGTGCCGCCTCGAGCGTGGAAGACCTGCCACGCCTGGGTGATGCGGCCACCATCGAGCGCCCGCTCGAACTCCTCCTCGGTCTCGAAGGAGTACTGGCCACCATTCGGGTGGCGGAGCCTGATCCGCGCCATGACGACCTCCGATTTCGGGTCGCCTGGACCAGGGGCAACTCCCGCACCGGAGGTGAAGTCACCGCGCCGTAGCGGCTTGGCTGCTCATGAAGGCCTGGGCGCCCCGCCCAGCGTCACGTGCCGATGCACCGCTTCGTTCCAGCGACGGTCGTGGACGTGTGCGCAGGATCACAGGGACCAGACGCACACGCGCCGCGACGAGGAACTCGTCGCGGCGCGCGGAGCCGGTGGGAGGGTGGCGCTAGCCGGTGACGTTCAGGCTGAGGCCGGTCTGGGTGAAGCTCCCGGAGTTCCCGCCGTAGCTCCAGCTCACCTGGAGATACGAAAGCGACAGGCTGTACCCGGCCGCCGGGGATCCGGTGGTCGGCGTGCCGCCCGGCGTTCCGCTGGCCGGCGCCGTTCCGCCCGTGGAACCGGCCGGCGTGGTCCCGGTGGTCGGCGCGCCGATCTGCGGCACGGTGGCGCTGGCCCCGCCGGTGGCGGGCGCCCCGATCTGCGGCACGGTGGCCGCCGGCTGGGCGGTACCCGGCAGGCCGCCCTGCGCCGAGACGGTGAAGCCGAGCTGGGCGAGCACCTGGTAGACCACCTGGGGAATCCCGACGGGCTGGGTGCTGACCTCACCCGGATTCGGCACCGGCTGGATGCTCATCTCCGGCGGCGGGGGGCTGCCCCCGTCGCGGATGGCGCCGCGGAGGGCGTCGAAGGCCCCCTGCGCGCCGGCGAGGTCGCCGGCCTCGAGCGCCGTGCCCACCGCGGCGAACTTCGTCGCCAGATCGGTGGCGGCCGGGCTGGTCCCCTGGAAGCGGCGGCCTGGGCCGGCCTCCTTGAGGGCCTGATAGGCGGTGCCTGCCGCCTCCAGGTTGCCGGTCTCGAGGGCGCCGGCCAGGGCCCGCAGGGCCTGGCGCCGCTCGTGACCTTCGCCCCGGACCCCGTGGGTGAACCGGGTGTTGTTGAACGTGATCCCTGCGATGGACATGGCCTGCTCCCTGTGCATACGGTGTCGGACCCTCCATGGTCCGTTGTGGTACCATCGGCAGGGAGGTCGCCTGACTTTATACCTCCTTCATGCGGTCTTGCAGGCTGCCTGTCGCACCCCCTTGGCACATTGCAAGGTGCGGGGTTTGACGATCGGGTGACGGAGGAGGGACAGATTGGCGTGGGGCAGGCTGAGGCCGGGCAGGGGCCCGGGACCTTCAATGAGAGGCGGGGAGGCATGTGGATCGTCACCACGGTCGGCTTCTTCAGCGTGGTGGAGAAGCCGTGGGACCGGGCGCAGGGCACGCTCACCATCCGCGCCCGGGTCCGGGAGGACCTGGAGGCGCTGGGCGGGCTCTGCCTCCCGGTGCTGAGCGCCATCGCGGAGGACGGCGAGGCGGACTACCGCTTCCGCGCCCAGGCCCCCCGGGAGGCCGTCGCGGTCGCGATGGCCACGCTGGTGCGCGGGGTGGACTACGACAACTTCAAGGCGGCGGTGGGCCGGCGGCAGGGTGCCTCACGCGAGGCGGTCTATCACGATGCGTGGCGGGCCTTCTACCAGCTGCAGCGCGGCGAGGGCGGGGGGTAAGCCGGCGCGGTCACGGGGTGGTGTCCGGCTGCATCAGGGTCGCGTAGCGCGGATCGCCCACCAGCCCGCCGAAGTCGCGGAACGCCACCGCGTGGAGCCAGGGGAGCGACTCGTACCCCTCGGCCACGGCCTGGGCCAGCAGCGAGATGGCGTGCTCGCGGCGGCCCGCGATGGCGGCCAGCCGGGCGCGGTAGAGGGTGTGCTCGGCCGGGGTGAACCGGGGCCGGGGGCCGAGGCGCTGCTCCGCCGCGGCGGCACGACCGGCGCGTGCCAGCACCAGCGCCTCGAGGCCCCGGTACTGCAGCCGCTCCGGGAAATCCTCCGCCAGCGACGCGAAGTACGGCTCGGCCGACTGCCACTGGCCGGCGTCGTAGAGCGCCGTGCCCATCCAGTACCGGTGGGCCCGGTGGTGCGGGTCCCGCGCCAGCTGGTTGGCCAGCCAGCGGACCGCGCGGCGGAAGTAGGCCGGGCTCGCGAAACCGCGGCCGTGGGCGTTGAGCTCCTCGCCCGCCACCACCAGCGCCGCCCCCTCCGACCAGTAGCTGTCGGGCGAGAGCCCCCCCGCGACTGTCAGCAGCGAATCGACGGCCCGGGTGTCGCCCTGCGCGGCCGCCGCCCGCACCTCCAGCACCAGCGCGATCCGGCTCTCGGGGTGCCGCTGCTGCATCTGGCGGGCGCTCTCCCGCTCCGTCACGAAGCGGCCCACCCGGTGCTCGGCGTGGGCGCGCTGGATCCAGTACGGCGCCCAGCGACGCACGCTCCCGGCGTCGGGATCGATGCGCTGGAGCGCCGCGAGCGCCGCCGCCGGCCGGTTGGTGGCGTTGGCGATCCATGCCACGGCGTTGAGCCCGCGGGTGTCGCCGGTGAGCTCCGCCGCGCGCCGGGCCAGCGCGTAGGCGCCTTGCCCGTCACCGTCGAGCAGCGCCCGCAGGTAGCCGACCTGGAGCTGGTGGTACTCGGTGAGCTGCAGCCGGCGTGATCCCAGCAGGGCGACCACGGAATCCACCGCGACGTAATCGTCGGTGTTCCACAGGTCCACGGCTGCGGAGAACAGGGCCACGCCGAAGGTGGAGTCGAGCGCAAAGGCCTGCCGGAAGGCCGTCACCGCCTCCCCGTAGCGCTGCGCATCGTGCAGCTCGAGCCCGCGATCGAACTCCCGGTAGGCGTCGAAGGTGGGCGGGCGTTCCGCCAGCCCGGGAATGGCGGCCACCCGCTCGTCCTGCCGGATGGCGAGGGCTCCCATGACCCGGCCGCGCAACAGGCGCAGCCCCTCCGCCACCGAGTCCCGGCTGGTCTCCACCGGCTCGGGATAGGCCAGCAGCGTGCCGCGCACCGCATCGGTGATCTGCGCCTGGAAGCGGAGCCGGTCGCCGACGCGATAGTACGAGCCGGTGATCACCGTGCCCGCGCCGGTTTCCTCGCGCATCAGGCGCACCTGGTCGCCGCCCGCCGTGTGGCGGCCGGCCGCCTCCCGGGCATTGGGCCAGGGGATCACGGTGAGCGTCCCCGTCTCCTGCAGTCCCTGGGTGATCCAGTCGCCGGCCATCCGTCCCCACACCGCCAGCGCAGTGTCGCCGGTCTCGTTCTCCAGCGGCGCCACCGCGACCGGCAGCGGGAGGCTCCCGAGCGGCACCGGCGCCGGCCGGCGGCCCATGGTCCACCAGGCGGCGCCGGCCAGCAGTCCCACGCCCAGCAGCAGCAGCGGCAGCGTCCGGCGGCGGCGGGGGAGCGGCACGGGATGCTGGAGATCCGGCCGGACCAGGGGAGTGAGGGTGGCCAGCACCTCGTCCATGTCGGCGGGTCGTGCCGCGGGGTCGGTCTCCAGGCAGCGCTGCAGCAGGGTGCCGAGGGCCGCCGGCGTCTCGGGGGGGAGCGTTTCAGGGAGGATGCTGGTGAAGAGCCCCGGTTCCATGCCGGTCAGGAGTTCCCGCCCCACCACGCCGAGCGCGAAGATGTCGGCGCGGTGGTCGGTGTGGACCCCGGCCTCCTGCTCCGGCGCCATGTAGCCCATGGTGCCGACGACCGTGCCCTCGCCGGTGACCCGATCCGCCGTATCCGTCATCCGGAGCTGCGCGATCCCGAAGTCGAGGAGGTAGGCGTGGTCGCCGACGAGGAGGATGTTCTCGGGCTTGAGGTCCCGGTGCACCACGCCCGCGCGGTGCGCGCTGGCCAGCGCGTCCGCGAGGTCGCGCAGGATGCGGCACCCAGTGGCCACCGGGAGGCGCCGCTCCCGCCGCAGCCGGGTGCGCAGCGTCTCGCCGCCCAGCCATGGCATCACGTAGTACAGGAGCCCGTCGGCCTCCCCCGAATCAAGCAGCGCCAGGATGTGGGGGTGGGAGAGTTGCGCGGCCACGTGGATCTCGGCGAGGAACCGCTCGGCGCCGAAGGCCACCGCGGTTTCCGGCTTGAGCACCTTGAGGACCACCGGGCGCTCGTGCTTCCGCTCCCGGGCCCGGTAGACCGTGGCCATCCCGCCATGGCCGATCTCCTCGTCGATCTCGTAGCGGTCGTCGAGCGCCGCCTCGAGGCGGGCACGGATCGAGAGGGGCGAGACGTCGAGCGGGCGGTCGAGCGGCCCCTCGGTGGCGTGCGCGGCGAGCATGCGGGCCACCAGTGCCCGGAGTTCCGGGTCCCGGGTGGCGGTGGCGAGCCACGCCAGCCGGTCCGCGGGCGGGAGGTCGAGCGCTGCGTCGAAGAGCCGCTCGACCTCCGCCCATTCCGGTTCAGCGGCCACCGGCCGCTCCCTCGGGCGCGAGCGCCTGGTGCAGCCACGCCCGGGCCCTGGCCCAGTCCCGCTGCACGGTGCGGCTGGTCACTCCCAGCACCTGCGCGATCTCCTCCTCTTCCAGCCCGGCGAAGAACCGGTACTCGACCACCTGGCGCAGCCGCGGTGACTGCTGCCCGAGGCGCTCCAGCGCCTCGTCGAGCACCAGCAGCTCCTCCGGCGCGAGCGTCGCCGCGGCGCCCGCCTGCTCCAGCGTGACGGCCCGGACCCCGCCCCCGCGCTTGAGGGCCAGCCGCCGCCGCGCGTGATCGACCAGCACCTGGCGCATGAGCCGGGCGGCAATGCCCACGAAGTGCTGCCGGCTCTCGATGCGCGACGGTGCCTGGCCGGCCAGCCGCAGCCAGGCCTCGTGCACCAGCTCGGTGGGTTGCAGGGTGTGGCCCGGCCCTTCGCGCCAGAGGAGGCGGGCCGCCGCGGCACGGAGTTCGGTGTGCACCAGCGGGAGCATCCGGGCGAGCGCGTCCGCGGCCTCCGCGGCCGCGGGGGGAGCGGGTACATCACCCGGAGGATGGGGGTCGCCGTGAGGGGGCATCGGGCGCGGTCGGGCCGGGATGTCGGGTGGGTGTGGGATTGCCCGCAATATAGGTTTGACCCCCCGGGCCGGCCATGCGCCGTCCCCAACCATGGAGGCTCGCATGTCCCGTTTCCGTCACCTGCTGGCGCTGGGCGCCGCCCTCCTGCCCGGCGCCCTCGCCGGCCAGGGGCACGAGCAGCACGGCACCACCGACTCAATGCCCCTGTACGCCAATCTCGGCGCCCTGCACTATGCCATCACCACCGGCGACCCGATGGCCCAGGCCTACTTCGACCAGGGCCTGCGGCTCTACTGGGCCTTCAACCACGCCGAGGCGGTGCGGGCCTTCGCCGAGGCGGAGCGGCGGGATCCGGCGTGCGCCATGTGTGCCTTCGGTCAGGCGCTGGCGCTTGGCCCGAACATCAACGCGCCGATGGACAGCGCCACCGGGATGCAGGCATGGGCGGCGGCCCGGCGTGCGCTGACCCTCCCCGGGCGCGGGGAGCGGGAGGAGGGGATGATCCGCGCCCTGGGGGAGCGGTATGATCCCGCGCGGAGCCGCGCCGCGGCCGACACCGCGTGGGCCGACGCGATCGGCCGCGTGGCCGATCGGTACCCGGAGGACCTCGACCTGCAGGCGTTCCACGCCGAGGCCCTGATGGACCTGAGTCCATGGCGGTACTGGATGCCGGACGGCAGCGCGCGTCCGGCCACGCTCACCATTCTGGCGCGCATCGAGCGCGTGCTAGCGGCCAATCCGGATCACGCCGGGGGATGCCACCTGCTGATCCACGCGGTGGAGGCGGTGGAACCCGAGCGCGCCGTGGCCTGCGCCGAGCGGCTGGCGGGGCTCATGCCCGGGGCCGGCCACCTGGTGCACATGCCCGGGCATATCTACATCCGGGTGGGACGGTACGCCGACGCCATCCGCGCCAACGAGCACGCGGTGCACGCCGACGAGCACTTCTTCGAGGGGCCGAACGTGAGCCGCCAGGGGCTCTACGGCCTGGGCTACTATCCGCACAACTGGCACTTCATGAGCTTCGCCGCCTCGATGTCGGGCCGGCGGGCCGTGGCGCTGCGCGCGGCGCGGCGGGTGACCGAAACGGTGGGAAGCGAGCAGGCCCGCGCGCAGCCCTGGCTCGAGGCGGTCACGCCGGTGGTCTACTACACCATGGTCACCTTCGGCGACTGGGGCGGGATCCTGGCGGAGCCGCTCCCGCCCACCGACCTGCGCTTCACCACCGGGATGGCCTACTACGGCCGCGGGGTGGCCTTCGCCGCCCGCCGCCGCTGGGCCGAGGCGCGCGCGGCGCTCGACTCGGTCCGCGGCATCGTGCGGGGGCTGCCCGACGGGGACAACCGGATCGCCATGCAGATCGCCGAGCGGATGCTCGACGGAGAGATCCTGCTCCGGTCCGGCGAGCCCCGCGCCGCGGTGCGCGCGTTCACCGAGGCGGTGGCGCTGGAGGATGGGCTGGCCTACACCGAGCCGCCCACCTGGTACTACCCGGCGCGGCACTCGCTCGGCAAGGCCCTGCTGGCGGCCGGGGCGGCCGCGGAGGCGGAGCGGGTGTACCGCGAGGACCTCCGGGACTTCCCGGAGAACGGCTGGTCGCTGTTCGGGCTGGCCCGCAGCCTGGAGCGGCAGGGGCGCGCCGCCGAGGCCCGGGAGGTGGAGGCCCGCTTCCGCGCGGCGTGGAAGGACGCGGACGTCACGCTCACCGCCTCACGATTCTAGGCCGGGAGCCAGACGCCGCCGCCGGCGGACCAGGGGTCCGCCGGCGGCGGCGTGTACGGAGGGGACCGCGATCAGGGCAGGGTGGCGGTGAAGCTCAGCCCGTTGCGCGCGATGCCGCTGCCGGGGATCGGCGTGCCGGTGGCGATCACGGTGTTCGGCAGCGCGCCGGGACCCAGCACCCAGCCGCCCAGCCGCGCGATGCCGTTGGCGTCGGTCACCTGCATGGCGCCGCTGACCGACCCCTCGCTGCCGGCGGGCACGGAGAACGTGATGCTGATGCCCGGCACCGGCCGGCCGCTCGGCGTGATGATCTGCACCGCCGGCAGCAGGTTGGCCGGCATCGGGGTATTGGGCGTGCCAGGCACCGAGCGGAACGACGCGGCGTCCATCGTGGTCAGGGTGTCCACCGCGCCGAAGGGGCTGAAGTTCCTGGTGGTCCCGCCCAGGCAGCAGGTGCCATCGGCGGAGACGTCGCCGGTGCTGGCGAGCCCCGTGCAGTCGAGGAAGGCCGGCGCGGCCTTGGGCAGCAGCTCGAAGCCGGTCCCGCCCAGGTTGTGGCCCAGCTTGAGCCGCCCGTAGTCCACGGGGGCGAAGGTCCCCAGCTGGCAGGCCCCCACGATCACGTCCTGGGTGAAGCTCACCACCGGCGACACCTGGAACTCGTAGTAGGCGGGGTACTGGTCCAGCGCCGTGTTGAGCGGGTTCGGGGTGTCGGGCAGGCGGTAGACCGCGAGCACCGTCGTGGCCGGCGTCGCCGCGGCCGGCAGGGCAACCCCCGCCTGCGCGCTCGGAGTCACCACCGTCTGGGCGGGCGTGGTGGGACCGATGACCGCCACCACCCCGTCGTCGCCCAAGGCGCCGATCGGGATGTGCGGCGAGGCGAGCCCCACGTAGCAGTAGAGGTTGTCGACGAAGCTCACCACGGTGGCCTGGGTAGTGGCGCCCTGGTCGCCGATCAGCAGGTGGGCGTAGTAGTTCTTGATGGTGTAGTCCACCAGCGCCAGCATCTTGGCCTGGGCGGTGGGCAGGTCGGGCTGCTTCACCGACTTCTGGATCTGGGTGATCCAGGTGCTGGCCTCACGATTGAGCTTCCCGGCGGGGAACAGCGCGTTCACCTGGAGGCGCAGGGCGTCGATCGTGGTGCAGGCATTGGCCACCACCGCGCCGCGCGGCAGGGCCAGGCCATCGGGGCCCGACGGCGCGTCGCCGGAACAGGACAGGAGCAGGGCGAGACCGGCGAGGGCCGGCAGGGCGAGGGGACGCATGGGGGAATGCCTCGGGTGATCGGGAAGGAATCCGGAACTTTTGATGCAGGATATGTGCGCGGCATCACCGATCGGGGTCACGATTCGGTCAGCGCCATAAGCCCTTGCTGGTATTTGCTTTACGGTACTCGCCCCAGGCGGCGCTCGGCCCCGTCGAGCCCCCCGATTGCAGGGATACCACAGCAGGTGATGATCAGGCCCCACCAACCAGCTGCTTGAACCCCGGGTCCGTCGCCAGCTCCCGGAACCACCATCCCGGGTCCTCGGCCAGGTCCTGGGCCCGCCCCGGATTGGCCACCAGATAGGTCCGGAGCGCGTCCAGGGCCGCCTGGTGGTCGTTGAGCAGGGTGTAGACGAAGGCACCGGTGAGCATCAGGTCACGGGTGGGATCGAGCGTCGCGTCCCCGCGCGAGCGCGCCACCAGGTGCCGCGCGCTGTCGGCCTGCCCGGCCCGCGCCAGCACGGCGGCCACCAGCATCTGCCCGTTCAGTCGTTCGTACTCGCGCCCCCCCTCGGGGGTGAGTTGCACCAGGGTGTCGGCCAGCGCCCACGCCGCCGCCGGCGCCGGGTCGGTGGCCTTCATGGTCTGCAGGACCAGGCGACAGTAGACGAACTTGGCGTCCGCGGGGTACCGCCGGCGGCCCTCGTCGCACCAGTGGGCCACCTTGAGGGCGTCGCCCAGGTCGTAGGCGGAGAGGAACAGCCGCTGCAGGATCTTGTCGGCATTGCCGAGGAAGGCGTCCGCCTCGAAGGCGCGTCGCGCCGCGTCGTACACCTCGACCGAGGTGCGCGCCCGGGTGTAGAGGTGGGACAGCGTGGCCCACGCCCCGGCCTGCTGCGGGTTGAGCTCGGTGGCCTTTTCCAGGTTGGCGCGGGCGCTGTCGAGCAGCGCGCGGGCCCGCCCCGGGTCCTGTTCCAGCCCGAGCAGCAGGCGCCAGTAGCGGAGGTTGCCCAGCGTCTCGAGCGCGTCGGCGCTGGCGCCGTCGATCCGGAGCGCGCGCGCCGCCTCGGCCATCCCCTGGTCGATGACGCGGCTGGCGCGGAGCGGGTCGTCCCCGAGCTGCCGCGAGCGGCTGTACAGCAGCTGGGCGCGCAGCACCACCGGCTCGGCCCATTGCGGGTCGAGCGGCTCGGCCTGCGCCAGCAGCGAATCGGCCACCCGGTACTCGCGGCCCATGCCCGCGGTGTCGCCCTGCGCGGCGAAGGCCAGCCCGCGCCGCCGCGCCTGCTCCGCCCGCTGCACCAGCGACCAGGCGTTGACGTCGCGGGTGCCCTCCCGGCTGGTCCGGAGGCGGATCTCCTCACCCAGCTGGCTGCGGATCAGGCGGGCGGCCTCGCTGGCGAGCGAGTCGCGCAGCGCGAGCGGGTCGCCGCTGCCGGCCTCCACGGTGGCGCGGTCGAAGTCGGCGCCGCTGTTCCCATCCACCAGCCGGAGCCCCACCGCGATCCGCCCCCCGGTCTGCTCCACGGTGCCCACCACGAGGGTCCCGGCCTGGAGCGCCCGGGCGATGCTGTCGCGCGCGGCGCCCGAGCCCCGGAACTGCTCCACGCCGCCCCGCGACACCACCGAGAGGCCCTGCACCCCGGAGAGCGAGGTGATCAGCGCATCGGTGAGGCCGTCGGCCAGGTAGCCCAGCTCGTGGTCCCGGCTCAGGTCGTCGAAGTAGAGCACCGCCACCCGGTGCGGGTCGAGCCCGCCGGCGGTGGTGCGCGCCCCGCCGGGCCGCCCCATGAGGTACCAGCCCAGCCCGCCGAGTCCGAGCGCCAGCAGCGCGCCACCGATCCCGAGCGCGAACAGCGAGCGCTTCTTGACCGTCACCGTGACGGAGCCCGCGGGCGGGGTGCGCACCGCGCGGCGGGTGGCGGTGACGCGGGAGGCGGCGTAGCGGGTGGCGGTGCCACCGGCGGGGGCGCCGAGCAGTTCGGCGAACTGTGCCGCGGTCTGGGGCCGGTCGGCCACGACCTTGTTGAGCGCGGCCATGATGGCGTCCTCGACCTGGTCGGGGACGGTGTCGCGCACCACCTGGATGCTGGGCACCTGCTCCATGGCGTGCCGGGCCATGATCTGCCGGGCGTTGCTGCCGGAGAAGGGCGGGTGCCCGGCGAGCATCTCGTAGAGCACACAGGCGAGGGAGTAGATGTCGCTGGTGGGGCCCACGGTGTCGCCGACCGACTGCTCGGGGCTCATGTAGAGCGGGGTGCCCACGGCCATCCCCGTCTCGGTGAGCTTCTGGCTGCTCCCGGCCTCGGTCACCGCCCGCGCGATGCCGAAGTCGGCCACCAGGGCGTGGCCGCCGGAGAGCATGATGTTCTCCGGCTTGATGTCGCGGTGGACGATGCCCAGCATGTGGGCGTAGCCCAGCGCGTCGGCCACCTCCAGCGCCACGTGGACGGCGAAGTCCACTGGCAGCATGTGGTCCCGCTCCAGCCGCTCCCGCAGCGACTCCCCGTACACGAACGGCATGACGTAGTAGAGCAGGCCGTCGGCGTCGCCCGAGTCGAACAGGCCGAGGATGTTGGGGTGCTGGAGCTTGGCGGCGAACTTGATCTCGCGGTCGAAGCGCTCCGGCCCCAGAGTGGCGGCGAGCTCCGGGTGCAGCACCTTGATCGCCACCTCGCGGTCGTGCTTGAGGTCGGTGGCGAGGTAGACCGTGGCCATGCCGCCGCGCCCCAGCTCGCGCTGGATCCCGTAGCGGTCCTTGAGGGCTGCCTGGAGCTTGGCGAGGGTGTCGGACACGGCACCGTGTGAGGGTTCGGGACGAGGGCGGGGCAACCTTTCAATAATAGGCCACGCCGGAGACGGGGGCCAGCAGTCCCGGCGCACTCCGGGCTTCCGCCCCGGGGGGTGGCATCGGTACCTTCGGCCGACCCCACCCAAGGGACCGCGCATGTCCGGGTCGTTCCCGCTGCCGCCGCATCCGCTCATCGACACCATCGGGTCCTCGGTGGTGGGGGCAGATGCCGCTGTCCAGACGCCGTTCGGTCTGCGCCGGGTGACCTACGCGGATTACACCGCCTCGGGCCGGTCGCTCGGGTTCGTCGAGGACTTCCTGCGGGAGCACGTGCTGCCGCTGTACGCCAACACGCATACCGAGACCTCCGGCACCGGGCGGCAGACCTCGCGGTTCCGCGAGGAGGCGCGGGAGATCATTCGCGCCGCGGTGGGTGCCACCCGGGCAGAGCACGCGGTGATCTTCGTGGGCTCCGGCTCCACGGGTGCGGTCGACCGCCTGGTGAACATCCTGGGGCTCCGCCTCCCGGTGGAGCTGGCAGAGCAGCTCGGCCTGCAGGCGCGGATCCCGCCGCACCGGCGCCCCGTGGTCTTCGTGGGGCCGTACGAGCACCACTCCAACGAGCTGCCGTGGCGCGAGTCGATTGCCGATGTGGTGGAGATCGGGGAGGACGCCAACGGCGCGATCGATCTGCTGGAGCTGGAACGACGCCTCGAGGAGTACCAGGACCGCCCCCTCCGGATCGGGAGCTTCTCGGCGGCGTCCAATGTGACGGGCGTCATCTCCGATACCTCGGCGATCTCGTCCCTGCTGCACCGGCACGGCGCGCTCTCGTTCTGGGACTTCGCCGCCTCCGCGCCCTACGTGCAGGTCGAGATGCGCTCGCCCACGGCCCATGGCACCGACTTCAAGGACGCGGTCTTCCTGTCGCCCCACAAGTTCATCGGCGGGCCGGGGACGCCCGGGATACTGGTGCTCCGTCGGGACATCCTGCGGAACCGGGTGCCCGGCGTGCCGGGTGGCGGCACGGTGCAGTACGTGAACCCGGAGGGGCACCGGTACCTCGAAGATCCCGAGCACCGGGAGGAGGGTGGCACGCCGGCGATCATCGAGTCGATCCGCGCGGGGCTGGTCTTCCAGCTGAAGGAGGTGGTCGGGATCGAGGAAATCCGCCGACGGGAAGAAGCGTTCATCCGCGGCGCGATCGCGGCCTGGTCGGCCAACCCGCGGCTGCAGATCCTGGGGCACCCGGACGCCGAGCGGCTGTCGATCGTTTCCTTCGTGGTGCACGCCCCGCCGGTACTGGCGAACGGCTCCGCCCGCTACCTGCACCACAACTTTGTCGTGGCGCTCCTCAACGACCTGTTCGGCATCCAGGCCCGGGGAGGCTGTTCCTGCGCCGGGCCGTACGGGCATCGGTTGCTGGGGATCGATCTCGAGACGAGCCATCGGTTCGAGTCCGTCATCACCCAGGGGTGTGAGGTGATCAAGCCCGGCTGGGTCCGGGTGAGCTTCAACTACTTCATCGCCGAGGCGGAGTTCCGCTTCCTGCTGGACGCGGTGGACCTGGTGGCCCGGGAGGGCTGGCGGCTCCTTCCGCAGTACCACTTCGCGGTGGAGACCGGGGTCTGGCGCCACGCCACCATCACCCCCGAGCCGCCCATGACGCTGGCCGCGATCCGCTATGAGGACGGCCAGCTCCGGTTCGACGGGCGGCACTACCGGGAGCCGATCTCGCGGCTGGCCGCATATCTCGAGGAGGCGCGACGCGTCCTCGGGGCGGCGTCCCGTGCCCCGGGGCCCCCCGATCGGGGCGGGGGCCAGGCGCCACTCCCCGAGGCCGCCGAGCAGCTGCGGTGGTTCGTGCTGCCGACAGCGGCGGCGGCCGTCTAGCTCAACCGAACAGCCAGCGCACCACGTACACCGCGAAGAACATCGCCGAGATGTCCGCGATCAGGCCCGCGGGCACCGCGTGGCGGGTCTTGCGGATGTTCACCGCCCCGAAATACACCGCGATCACGTAGAAGGTCGTCTCGGTGGAGCCGAACATCGTCGCCGCCATCTTCACGATCAGCGAGTCCTCGCCGTACTGCTTGATCAGGTCCAGCATGATGCCCGCCGACCCGCTCCCCGTGAGCGGCCGCACGATCCACATCGGCAGCGTCTCCGGCGGCACCCCGAGGGGCGCCAGCACCGGCCGGAGCCCCTCCACCAGGAAGTCCATCGCCCCCGAGGCGCGGAACATCCCCACCGCGAAGAGGATGGCCACCAGGTAGGGGATGATGTTCACCGCCACCTGGAAGCCCTCCTTGGCCCCGGCCACGAACTCCTCGTACACCGGCACCCGCCGGTACAGCCCGTAGAGCGGGAATCCGATGATGATCAGCGGGATGATGAACACCGCCAGCACGTCGAGCCCGGCGCGGAAGGCTTCCATGGCTCAGCCCTCCCCGGTGGCGGGGGCGCGCATCGGGTCGCTCTCGCGGTAGCCGCGGAGCCGGCCCAGCAGCTTCACGGAGGCGATCCCCACCACCAGCGACAGTCCGGTGCACAGCAGGATGGAGAAGAAGAGCTGGTTGATCTGCAGCCCCATGATCGCCACCAGCAGCACCGGCGGCACGATCTGCACGCTGGCGGTGTTGAGGGCGAGCAGCATGACCATCGAGTTGGTGGCGGTGTCCTGCTTCGGGTTGAGCTTCTGCAGCTCCTCCATGGCCTTGATGCCCATGGGGGTGGCGGCGTTGCCCAGCCCGAGGACGTTGGCCGAGAGGTTGAGCACGATGAACCCGAGGGCCGGGTGCCCCTTGGGGATCTCGGGGAAGAGCGGCCGGAAGACCGGCTCGGCCACCCGTACGATGACGTTGATGAGGCCCGCCTTGTCGGCGATGCGGAGCATGCCGAGCCACAGCGCGATCACCCCGACCAGGCCCAGGGCCAGCGTCACGGCGGTCTTGGCGAACTCGATGGCCGCCTTGCTGATGGCCACCATCTTCACGAACCGCACCGGGGTGAAGGCGACCGACGCCGGCGCGAGCGTGTCACCGGCCGCCGCGGCGAGCGCCAGGCGCCCGCGCAGGTCGTTGTCGCGCTCGGAGGTCATGCCCCGGATGGTGGCGAGCGGCTCCGGCAGCGTCGCGTCCTTCGCGAAGCGGAGCTCGCGGCCGTCGGCGTTCTGCAGCAGCTCCCCCGGATAGTCGGGGGCCAGCGCGAGCGCCCGGCCGTAGTGGCCGGCCAGTGTGGCGCTGTCCAGCCGCACCCGCACCGGTACGCTCCGGGCGGCGGGGTCGTAGCCGCCCGGGAAGGCCAGCGCCACCGGCACCGGCTGTCCGTTGCGGTAGGTGTCGCGGGAGAGTTCCCCCACGTCGGTGACCAGCGCGAACACGAGGCTCAGGATGATGAGCCCGGCCCAGATGTAGTTGAGCATGCGGGGGTGGGGAGAGAGGGTGACGCAAGGTAGGTCCCCGGCCGGGCCCGGGGGAGGGGGCTGCGACCCTTCCCCGGCCCCCCGCATCCCTTCCGGCGAACCCTGCTCACTGGAGCCACCATGCACCGCCGCTGGTCCGGGACCCTCGTCGTCCTCGCCTCGCTCGCACCGGCCTTCGCGCCGGCCACCCCGCTCGCCGCCCAGGAGCACGACGACGGCCCCATGCGGGTCTACAGCTTCACCGCCGGCCGTCCCCGCATCGGCGTCACCGTCGACATGCGCGCCGGCCGTGACAACGACAAGCTCGGCGCCACCGTCAAGGAGGTGACCGACGACGGCCCCGCCGACAAGGCCGGCCTCAAGGCGGGCGACATCATCACCCGGTTCCACGGCGTGTCGCTCGCCGGCGCGAGCGGCGACGACGAGGGCGGGCCCGGCGCCCGCCTGGTGGAGCTGGCCGGCAAGCTCGAGCCCGGCGACACCGTGGACGTCGAGTACCGCCGCGGCGGCGACAGCCGGAAGGCGAAGATCATCGCCGCCGACCTCGGTGGGGTGAACCTGGCCCGCGGCTTCCGCTTCGAGATGCCCGAGATGAACGAGATGCGCCTCGGCCCCGGCGAGATGCCCCGGATGATGCTTGACCACGGGCCCGGCGACGTACGGGTCTTCATGCGGCGCGCGGACGGCCTGGAGCTGGCCGAGCTGAGCCCCGAGCTGGGCGAGTACTTCGGGACGAAGGAGGGGATCCTGGTCCTCCGGGCGGCCGCCGACGGCTCGGAACTCCGCGCCGGCGACGTGATCCTCTCGATCGACGGCCGGGTCCCGACCTCCGAGGCGCACGCCCGCCGGATCCTCGGCAGCTACGACACCGGCGAGACCGCCAAGCTCGAGATCATGCGCAAGCAGAAGAAGCAGACCCTCAGCTGGAAGGCGCCGGAGCGGGAGCGCGACTTCCAGTGGAAGACCCCCGCGCCCGCCACCCGCGGCCGGGTCCGGGTGGAACGCAGCTGAGGCCCCCCCCCCCGCCGCAGCGACGAAGGCCCGCACATCCGTGCGGGCCTTCGTGCGTCGGGGGGGCGTCAGTTGCTGGTGAGGGCGAACCGCACCGGCCACTTGCTCAGCTGGCGCACCGGGTGGCCGCCGTAGCGCGCCGGCTCGAACCGGGCCTGCAGCACCCCTTCCTTGGCCGCCGTGCCGAACGCCTCGTGGGTCTTCTCCAGGACCTCGAGGCTCGCCGGCTCCACCCGGCCCAGGGTGTCGATCACGAACTGGATCACGGCGCGTCCCGGCACGCCGGCGTCGAGCAGGATGGGCGGGAAGCGGAACTCCGGCCGCTCGACCAGCTCCGCCGGCACGAACCGGACGTCGCGGGTCTCGGCGCTGTAGAGCAGCTCCGCGATCTCCGCCGGCGGCTGGTCGGCCGGCCCCTTGCCGCCCACCACGCCCCAGCCCACGCCGCCTTCCACGCCACGCCCGGTGAAGTCGCGCGCGTCGATCGCGCGCATGTTCGGGTCCACCGGGGGGATGTCGGTGGGGATGGCGCCGATGGCATCGATCACCTGGAAGCCGCGGGCCGGAGGATTGGTGGTGATGATGAGGGCGCCTTCGCTGCCGCCACCCCCGCGGCCCCCGCCGCCCGGGTGCGGGCTCCGGTCGACCTGCGGGGCCGCCAGCCGTGGCAGGAAGACGAGCGTGGTGTCCGCCACGATCTCCCGGACCGTCTGCACCGCGGTATGGGTGGTGAGGATGACGAGGAACAGCAGGCCGGTGTGGAGGGTCGTCGAGGTCGCAAGTTCGGCGAAACCTGCCTGTCGCCGGGGATTCGAGGCCACCAGCACGTCCAACATGGCCGCCTCCCGTTGGGGCTCGGAGGGACCATAGCACCGGGGGGGTGACCGGGCGGTGACGCCCCCCTGAAGGTTCCTTCAGCGCTGCTTCACCCCCAGGAAGATCTTCTCCCCCACCAGCAGCTTGAGCTCCTCGCCGGCCCGGCGGAGAATCCCGCCCGCGCGGCTCAGGAAGTCCCCGAATTCCCGGGTCCAGTCGGCGGCGCGGGGGGCCTCGCCGTCGGCCAGGGCGGCCAGAATCTGGGGGCGCAGCTCGAAGAGGATCGGCGTGGCCACCAGCAGCGGGTTGAAGGTGGCGTCGTAGCAGGTGCCCAGCCCCTCGATCAGGGCGGCGGTCCGGGCAAAGTAGACCAGGTCGCCCGGGAGGACGATGGGCCAGTCGTACATCTCGGAGAGCAGCTGCTGGCTCAGGTACTCGATCCGCTCGGTGGCGGTGGTCCGGCGGTCGGCCAGCGCGAGCATGGCGTCGGCGAGGGCGCGGATCCGGGCCCGCTCGGTGCCGGGCTCCACCATGCCCAGGGCGAAGAAGCCGTCGACCACCCCCTCGGGATCGCGGCGGATCGAGGCGAGGGCGGTGTCGAGGATCTGGCGGCGCCGGGCGCGGCTCACCTTGACGACCATCCCGAAGTCCACCAGCACCAGGGCGCCGTCGGGGGCGAGCAGGACGTTGCCGGGGTGCGGATCGGCGTGGAACAGGCCGTCCATGAGCATCATCCGGATGTAGAGCTCGAGCACCCGGCGGACCACCGTATCGGGCTGGATCTCCCCGCGGGCGATGCGGTCGTGCAGCTGGTCCACCCGGTCGCCCTCGCAGTACTCGAGCACCAGCACCTGTTCCCGGATCATCTCCTCGATCACGCCCGGGATCCGGATGCCGCGGATGCCCGCGAAGCGCCGGCCGAACTCCATGGCGTTGGCGCCCTCGAGCCGGAAGTCCATCTCCTCGTGGATGCGGAGGGCGAACTCCTCGACCGCGGTGCGCAGCCCCCGCAGGTGCGGGTGGTCGAACCAGCGGGTGGCCACCCGGAGGATCCGGCGGGCGGACACGATGTCCTGGTCCACCAGCTCCGCCACGCCCGGGCGGAGCACCTTCACCGCCACTTCCTTCCCCTGGTAGCGGGCCCGGTGCACCTGGCCCAGGGAGGCGGCGGCGATCGGCTGGGGATCGAAGAACTCGAACAGCTCGGTGTAGGGCCGGCCGTAGCTCTCGAGGATGACCCGCTCCACCTCGCCGAAGGCGATCGGCGGCACCCGGTCGGTGAGGGTGGCGAACGCCCGGGCGTAGGGCTCGGTCAGGAGGTCGTTCCGGCCGGCGAAGACCTGGCCCATCTTCACGAAGGTGGGCCCCAGCCGGCCGAGGGCGGCCACCATCCGATCGGCGCGACGGGTGTGGAAGGCGGGTGACCGGGTGACCGGGCCCCCGAAGTACAGGAACCGCCGCTGGTCCCGGACAAGGCTCAGGGTCAGCGGCAGCAGTTCCCGCAGGATGGTCAAGGTGCGCATGGTCTGTCCGCGGGTACCCGCCCACCGGGCGCGGGTTCCCTCCGTTACGGCTGAGCGGGACGGCGCAGCCGTCCAACGATCAGGGTGGTGTTGTCGCTGCCACCGCGCTCGAGCGCGAGGGCGAGCAGTTCCCGGGCGGTGGCCTCGGCGCTGGTGGAACGCAGCAGCGCCTCACGAAGTTCGTCGTCGGTGACGTGCTTGGTGACCCCGTCGCTGCACAGCAGCATGACGTCGTCCCAGCGCACGTCGGTGGCGAGGGTGAACGGCTCCGCCCGGGTGGCACCCAGCGCGCTGTAGAGCACGTGCTTGAGGCTGGAACGCTCGGCCTGGTCCTCCGAGAGCGCGCCGGCGTCGACCATGGCCTGGGCCATGGTCTGGTCCCGGGTAAGCAGCTCCAGCTTCCCCTCCCGCAGCCGGTAGCACCGGCTGTCCCCGACGTGCACGAGGTAGCCGCGCGGCCAGCGGATGCAGACCATGGTGAGCGTGGTGGCCATCCCCGCGCGCTCCTCGTCACCCTCGCCCGCGGCCCGGACCGCCTCGTGGCTGCGCTGCACCGACCGCACCAGGTCGGCCAGGAAGACCGGCTCCACGTCGGGATCCATCTGCACGTACAGGTCCATCATGCGCAGCACGTAGTCCACGATCGCGCGGAGGGCGGTCCGGCTCGCCTCCTGCCCGCCCGGCACCCCGCCCACGCCGTCGGCCACCAGGAACACGAACCCCCGCGAGGGGCTGCGCAGCTCGCCCAGCGACTCCTCCGGCAGGCTCGACTGCAGCACGTTCATGGTCTTGTGGATGCTGCCCACCAGGAAATGATCCTGGTTCTCGGTCCGGACGCGCCCGGGGTGCGACACCCCGAAGACGTCGATCTGCTCGCTGTGCGGGCGTTCCGGCGTCAGGGCTTCGGTCACGGCAACCTCCGGGGACGGGTCAGATCTCCCGGGAAGGTATGTCGGCCGGGAGATGCATCAAGCGGGTGGGACGCTATCCTTTAACGCGTGCCCCTGCCCGTCCTTCCCATCACCCCGGTCCTGCCCGACCTGCGCCGCGCCCTGGCCGACCGTGGACAGGCCGTCCTTCAGGCGCCTCCCGGGGCCGGCAAGACCACCCTCGTCCCCCTCGACCTGCTGTCCGCGCCCGGCCTGGCCGGGCGGAAGATCCTGCTGCTCGAGCCCCGGCGACTGGCCGCCCGCGCCGCCGCGCGCCGGATGGCCTCCCTCCTCGGCGAGCGGGTGGGCGAGACGGTCGGCTATCGGGTGCGTCGCGACACCGCGATCGGTCCCCGCACCCGGATCGAGGTGCTGACCGAGGGCATCCTGACCCGCATGGTGCAGCACGACCCGGAGCTCGCTGAGGCCGGTATCGTCATCTTCGACGAGTTCCATGAGCGGAGCCTGCACGCCGACCTGGGCCTGGCGCTGGTGCTCGAGTCGCGCGCGGTGCTGCGGCCCGACCTGCGGCTGCTGGTGATGTCGGCGACCATCGACGGCGCCGCGGTGGCCACGCTGCTGGGTGGCGCGCCGGTGCTCACCAGCGAAGGCCGGAGCCACCCCGTCACCACGCGCTACCTGCCGCGACGGCCCGACACGTGGGTGGAACCGGCCATCGCCGCCGCCGTCCGCCAGGCCCTGGCCGAGGAGCCCGGCGATGTGCTGGTGTTCCTGCCGGGGCAGGCGGAGATCCGGCGAACGGCAGAGCTGCTCGCCGAGGAAATCGCCGCCCGCCCCGGGACCGACCTCTACCCGCTCCACGGCCTGCTCTCCGGCGAGGCGCAGGACGCGGCGATCCAGCCCAGCCCCGCCGGCCGGCGGAAGGTGGTGCTCGCCACCGCCATCGCCGAGACCAGCCTGACCATCGAGGGGGTCCGGGTGGTGATCGACAGCGGTCTCTCGAGGGTCCCGCGGTACGCGGCCCGCTCCGGGATGACCCGGCTCACGACGGTGCGCGTCTCGCGCGCCTCGGCCGACCAGCGGCGGGGCCGGGCCGGCCGCACCGCGCCGGGCGTCTGCTACCGGCTCTGGGCCGCGGGCGAGGACCAGGCGCTGCTCCCGCGCGCCACGCCCGAGATCCTCGAGGCCGACCTCGCGCCCCTCGCGCTGGAGCTCGCCGCCGCCGGAATCGCCGATCCCGCCCGCCTCACCTGGCTCGACCCTCCACCGGCCGGCGCGCTGGCCGAAGCGCGCACCCTGCTCGCGGAGCTGGGCGCCGTCGATGGCGCCGGGGCCATCACCCCGCACGGGCGCCGCATGGCCGCGCTCGGCACCCATCCGCGGCTGGCGCACCTGCTCCTCGCCGGGGCAGCGCGCGGCGCGCTGCCCGAGGCGGCCCGGCTCGCCGCGCTGCTCGAGGAGCGTGACATCCTGCGCGCCCCGCCCGGCGAGGGCGACCCCGAGCTCCAGCTCCGGCTCGACCTGGTGGCGCAGCGCGACACCCCCGCGATGGTCCACGGCCTCACGGTGGACCGGGGCACGCTGCAGCGGGTGCGTGCCGAGACGCGGGAATGGGAACGCCAGCTGCGCGCCGAGGCCGGCGCCGGGGGGAGCGGCGGGGGCCCCGCCTCGGTGGGCGCCCTGCTGGCGCTCGCCTACCCCGATCGCGTGGGGCTGCGGCGCGCGGGGCAGGGGGGTCGGTTCCTGCTCCGGAACGGGCAGGGGGCGTTCACCACCGCGCCGTCGCTGCTGCTGAGCGAGTGGGTGGTGGCCGCCGAGCTCGACGGCAACCCGCGCGAGGCGCGGATCTGGCTCGGCACCGCGATCGAGCGCGCCGAGGTGCTCGCGCTCTTCGCCGACCAGGTGACCGCCGAGGATGCCGTCTCGTGGGATCCCCAGGCCGACCTGCTGCTGGCGGTCCGGCGCCAGCGGCTGGGGGCGATCGTGCTGGAGGAGAAGCCGCTGCGTGACCCCGACCCGGCGCTGCTCCAGGCCGCCGTCGCCGGGCAGGTGCGCCGGGAGGGGCTCGGCCGGCTGCGGTGGGACCCCGCCGCCGTCGAGCTGCGGCAGCGGCTGGCGTTCTGTCACCGGCACCTCGGCGGCAGTTGGCCGGCGGTGGACGATGCCGTGCTGCTCGAGCGGCTCGAGGACTGGCTCGGCCCGCTGCTCGGCGCGGTGCGCCGGCGCGCGGATCTCGACCGCCTGGACCTTGGTGCCGCGCTGCTCACGCTGCTCGGCTGGGAGGAGCGGCGGCGGCTCGAGGCGGTGGCCCCGACCCACCTCACCGTGCCCACCGGCTCCCGCGTCCGCGTGGACTACGCCGACCCGGCGGCCCCGGTGCTGGCGGTGCGGCTGCAGGAGGTGTTCGGGCTGGAGGAGACGCCACGGGTCGGCGGCGGGGCGGTGCCGGTCACGATGCACCTGCTCTCGCCGGCGCACCGGCCGGTGCAGGTGACCCGCGACCTCGCGGGCTTCTGGCGCACCAGCTATTTCGACGTGCAGAAGGACATGAAGGGCAGGTACCCGAAGCACCACTGGCCCGACGATCCGCTGGACGCGGAACCCACCCGGCGGGCCAAGCCGCGGCGATAGGGCGGCAAGGCGTGACCGCCCGGCCGCCCTGCCGCCTTGCCGCCCTAGCGCTCCACGACAATCAGGTACCGGCTCGGTTCCCAGAAGCGGTCCGCGTCGCCGATGGCGATCCGGTCCTTGACCGTGCTGCGGTCGCCGACCCACGAGGTGAGGTGGGCCAGGTTCTGCCGCGACACGATCCGGTACTTCTGTCCCACCCGCGGCAGCGGAATCTCGTGGATCGCCGCGCGGTCGATGCTGGTGAACTCGCCCAGCGGCAGGTCCCGCGCCGGCGACACGCCGCGCCGCCCCACCAGCGGGATGGCGCGATGCCCATCCTCCACCAGCACGCCCTTCTGCAGCAGCTCCTCCCGGGTACCCACCACGAAGTACGCGGTGTTCCGGTCGTCGGTCAGGTGGCGGACGCTGTCATCCAGGGTGAGCGCCACGGTGGTGAGCGCCTCGACCTGGGTGGTGAGCGCCGTCACCTGCTCCCGCTGCTGGCCCACGATCTCCACCAGGTCGGTGATGGTGCTCTTCGCGGCGGTCAGCCCGGTGCCGAGGCTGTCGACCGCCCGGGTGAGGCGGCGGGCCCGGCGCTCGCTCTGCGCCAGCTGGGTTTCCGCCGCCTTGAGGCGGCCGGTCAGGGCCTGCACCCGCTCCAGCACGATGGTGCGGGTGTCCTTGGTCACTTCCAGGGCCGGGGACTCCGGCTGCCCCGGCCGGGGCTTGGGCGCCGACGTCGCCAGTTCGGCCTCGAGGTCGGCGAGGAGGCGGGCATTTGCCGCGACCTCCAGGAGGAGGCTGTCGCGCTCGGCGCCGAGGCTCAGCTCCTGCAGCTGGCGGTCGAGGCCCGCGGAACGCGGGGTGGCGGGTTCGGAACGGCACGCGCTGGTGACCAGGATCGCGGTCAGGAGCCACGCGCCGCCCGTGGTGGGGCCGTAGATGGCACGCATGGGAGGTACTCGCTTTCGGTGTGGGACTGCACGCACTCCCCGAGTCGGGTGACTGGCTTCCCGTCGCCCCGGCCGGCGGCTCGGGTGCCGCGCGGAGGGACGCCGTGTCTCCGCCCTGGGGGGCGGGCCGGTGGGATAGGGGTGCCTCGGGAACATGCGCGCGGCGATCCAGCAAGGGGACGGCGCCATGATAGGGGGCGGAGATGGAGCGGCCTAACAACTTGGATGACGTTTTCCCGTCCGCTCCATGACAAGTTTCCATGAAGCCGGTGTGAACCGCGTCACATCCCCCGCCCATGCCCGCTTCCGGGGACGGCGCGCATGTTGCCGCCGAGCCTGTGCGGCGAACCGATCAATCCAAGGGAGTGGAACGATGCGTGGGATGGCGAGGAAGCTGGTACTGGTGGCGCTGGCGGGGCTGCTGCCCCTCGGCCTGGCGGCCCAGGCGGCGCAGCATCCGGACACGGTCCGGGCCAACGCCCGGGGCCAGACCCAGGGCCGCACCTTTACCCGGCAGCCGGCCGGGACGGCGTGGCGGGTGGACCCGACCCACTCCGAGGTGGGATTCCGGGTCCGCCACCTGCTGGGCCGGGTCCGGGGGCAGTTCACCGAGTGGTCGGGGGTGATCGTCACCCGCGGGACGGACTGGCAGAAGGGCACGGTGAACATCGTCATCCGCAGCCGGAGCATCGATACCAATAATGATGGGCGGGACGCCGACCTCCGCTCCCCCCGCTTCTTCGCCACGGACAGCTTCCCGGAGATCACCTTCGAGAGCACCGGGATCGTGGCCGAGGACAGCAAGTTCGAGATGAGCGGACTGCTGACCATCAAGGGGCACACCCACCCGGTGGTCTTCCGCGGGCAGTACCTGGGGCTCGGGCCGGACCAGAACGACAAGGAACGCATCGCCTTCGACGGCACCGCCGTCATCAACCGGCACGACTACGGCATCACCTGGAACCAGGTGGTCGATCGCGGCAGCCTGCTGGGGGATGAGGTGGAGCTGGAGATCGCCGTGGAGGCGGTCCGGAACTAGCCGGCGAGCGTCCGCACCACCTGCGCGAGCAGGTCGGACGAGGGGGCGGTGCCCTGCGCGACGCGGGCACTGCCCCCGCCGCGTCCCCCCACCTCGGCGAGCAGCGGCTTGAGCCGGGCCCCCGCATCGACGCCGGTGTCGGCGGAGGTGGCCAGCAGTACCGTCGGCGGACTGGCCAGGGTCCCCACCACCAGCACACCCGGCCGGGCTATCAGCGCCTGGGCCAGGCCACGCAGGCTCTCGAGGCTCCCCGTCTCGGCGAGGAGGATGGTGCGGCGGCCCGCGGCGTCCGGCGCGGCCGCGTGATACAACTCACCGGCGCGGTAGCCGTGCAGCGCCTCCTCGAGCTTCCGTCGTTCGGCCTGGGCGGCGGAGAGGTCGCCCCGCTGCTTCTCGAGCACCGCCGCAAGGTCGTCGATCCCCGCGGAGCAGTGGGCGGCGATGCCCGAGAGGAGGTCGAAGTCCGCGCGGGCGCGGGCCACCGCCCGGCCGCCGCAGCGGAACTCCAGCCGCACCTGCTGCTTGACCCGCTCCACCCCACGGACCACGATCGGCCCGACCTCGCCGGTGGCGCGGACGTGGGTGCCACCGCAGGCACTCCGGTCCAGCCCCTGGATCGTCACGATCCGGAGCAGTCCCTCCCGTTCCGAGGCCTTTCGCAGGCCGCTGGCCGTCGCGGCCTCCTCGAACGCCACCGAAAGCGGCCGGTTCTCGGCGACGATGGCGTTGGCCCGCGCCTCCGCCTGCCGCACCTGGTCCGGGGGCAGCGCGCCCGCGTCGAGGTCGAGGGTGGCGTACACGGCGCCGAAATGGACGCTCACCGTGCGGTACCCGAACAGCTCCTCCAGCACCGCCGAGAGGAGATGCTGGCCGGTGTGCTGCTGCATGTGGTCGAAGCGGCGGGACCAGTCGACCTCGCCGGCCACGTGGTCGGCCGCGAGTGGCGCGGCGAGGCGGTGCACGATCGTCTCACCCTCGTCCAGGACGTCGAGGACGGGGATGCCGTTGAGGGTGCCGAGATCGTGGGGCTGGCCGCCGGAGGTGGGGTAGAACGCGGTGCGGTCGAGCACGATCCGCCGGCCATCCTCCGCCCGGCCCTGGACCGTCCCCTCGAACCGTGTCAGGTAGCTGTCGGTGTAGTAGAGGCGCTCGGTGCTCACGCCCGAAGGCTAATGGCCGCGGGCAGGGAGCTGAAGTCCGTGACAGGCCCCGGGGTGAGGACCTCCGCCAGGCGCCCGGCTGAACCGTAGCGGTCCGCCGGGAGCGCGGCGGTGGCGACCGCCACGGCCTCGTCCAGCCACGCCGGGATGCCTGGGACCCACCTGGCCGGCCGATGGCCATCGGCGGCGGGGAGCGGTGGCCGGCTGGGGTCCTGCCGGACCGGGAGGCGCCCCGTCAGTCCATAATAGAGGCACATGCCGAGGCTGTAGACGTCGGCGCGCGCGTCCGCGGCCTGGCCCGAGATCACCTCCGGCGCCTGGAAGTCGCGGCCGCTTCCCGCCGGCGCCCCCGCGCCGGCCGAGCCGAAGTCGGCGAGGCAGGCCCGGGTCTCGCCCCCGATCAGGATATTGCCGGGTGAGACGTGGCGGTGGAGGATCCCGCGGCGGTGGGCCGCGCGCAGCGCCAGCGCGATACCACGGCCCACCGCCGAAGCCTCGTCGCTGGTCAGCGGCCCGCGCTCGACGACCCGGCGGCCCAGATCGAGGCCCTGCACGTGGTCCATGACCACGCAGCTGAGCTCCCCCTCCTCGAAGCAGCCGTGCACCCGCACGATGTGGTCGTGCGCGATGTCCCAGGCGGCGAACACCTCCCGGCGCAGGCGAGCCTGCTCCTGCGTGGCCAGCCGGACCACCCGCACCGCCACCTCGGTGGCGCGCTGGGTGTCGAAGGCCAGGTAGACCGTCGCGGCGCGGCCGCGACCGATCTCCCGCTGCAGCCGGAAACGTCCGGAGAGGAGGGTGCCCATCGGCAGGACGAAGGCGGGACTGTTGTGGTACTGCGACACCATGCAATTCCCCGTGAGAGGCGCGGGATGCGCGGCGCTGCGCTGGCGATCCCGGGCGTACGTGAAAGACTGGCAACGCGTGGGCCACCGCACGGGCGGGGTGAACGCCAGCGTCCCTGGGTGATGCGGGTCACGCGGGCGGGGCGACCAGCAGTGCTATCCTGCAGAAGGGTGTCATGGGATCTGACACCGACCAGTTCCTCCGGATTGTGCCGCGGCCCCCGGGCGCCGATGATTGCCCGAGTCCCGGCCGTCCCGCTCCCCGATCATTGAGGGTCCCCCGAAATGCGACAGCTCCCCGGTCGCTTCGCCATTGCATTCAGCCTGCTGGTGATGGGCTGCGCCGCCGAGTCCACCGGGCCGGGCGGCGGGCCGCCGGTCGGTGACCTCAAGGCCTGGTCCGATCCGGCCACCTGGCCCTCGGGGCAGGTCCCCGCGGCCGGCGATTCGGTGGTGATCCCCGTTGGCCTGGCGGTGGAACTGGACCAGAGCCCCCCGGCGCTGCACAGCCTCACCGTCAACGGCGACCTGGCGCTCGGCACGAACGACGTGGCGCTCACGGCCGGCTGGATCCTGGTCAATGGCAGCTTCACCGCCGGCAGCGAGCAGAACCCCTATACCCACCGCGCGCTCATCACCCTGACCGGCACCGCCGGCAACCCGGACGTGAGTGGCGTCGGGAACAAGATGATCGGCGTGTCCGGGCGGCTGGAGCTGCATGGCGAGACGCGCGGGGGGTGGACCCACCTCGATGGCACCGCGCCCCAGGGCGCCACCAGCGTGGCGCTGGTGCGGAACCCCGGCTGGCGGGTCGGCGACCGGATCGTGCTCGCCTCGAGCGACTACAACCAGAGCCGCGCGGAAGAGGCGGTGATCGCGGCCGTCAGCGGCCGGACCCTCACCCTGGCGGCGCCGCTGGCCCGGGAGCACTTCGGCGAGGTGCTCACGGTGAGCGGGGTGTCGCTCGACGAACGGGCGGAGGTGGGGCTCCTGAGCCGGAACATCACCATCCAGGGCGACACCGGCGCGACGCCGGGCTTCGGGGGGCACATCATCGTGCTGTCCGGCGCCACGGCGCATGTGGAGGGCGTCGAGCTCTTCCAGATGGGCCAGCGGGGCAACCTGGCGCGCTACCCGATGCACTGGCACATGGCCGGGGACGTCACCGGCCAGTACCTGCGGAACAGCTCGGTCTGGCGCACCTTCAGCCGCTGCGTGACCGTCCACGGCAGCGACAACGCGGCGGTGCAGGACAACGTCTGCTACGACCATACCGGGCACGGCTATTTCCTCGAGGACGGCGGCGAGAGCGGCAACCTGATCGAAGGCAATCTCGGCCTCACCAGCCGGGTGCCGCAGGGCGCCGATCGCCTGCTCGCCTCGGACGCCACCCCGGCCACCTTCTGGATCACCAACCCCGACAACACCATCCGCGACAACGTCGCGGCGGGGTCGGCCGGGTTCGGGTTCTGGTGCGCCTTCCCGGCGTCGCCCACCGGGCTCTCCACCGGGCAGCCCGACCTCCCCCGCACCACGCCGCTGCGCGAGTTCTCGGGCAACGTGGCGCACTCCAACCACAACGGTGGGCTCTTCGTGGATGACGGGCCTCTGCCCGATGGCACCACCGAGGTCACCAACTACGAGCCGCGGGCGGTCCCCTCTGACCCGAACTCCGCGCCGGTGCTGGCCGACTTCACCGGGTTCCGCGCTTACAAGCACTACTTCCGCGCCGTCTGGCTCCGGGGCACCTACCTCCGCCTTTCCCACGCACTGCTGGCCGACAACGCCATCGGCGCCACCTTCGCGGCGTACGAGACCTCGGTGACCAGCAGCACGTTCATCGGCCAGTCCGGCGCGATCGCCCAGCTGCCCTCCGGCAGCTACCTGCGCGGCTACGAGTTCTACGACGGCCGGGTGTGGGCCGACCAGGTCACCTTCATCAATTACACCGCCGCCACCACCGTGCCGGCGAGCGCGCTCGGCTACAACCGGACCAACGCCTTCCCGATCAACCCGCGCAACTACGCGGGGGGGATGACGTTCGTGAACGCCACGCCGGTGTTCCTGGAGAACCCGCACGCCGACAAGGACGGCGACAAGTCGGCCGTCTTCCTGGACCAGGACGGGGCGGTGACCGGCAACGCGGGGCGGTGGGTGGTCGCGAACACCCCGATCCTGCTCTCCCCGGGCTGCGCCTTCCAGGCCGCCTGGAACGCGCACGTCTGCACCAGCCGCTTTGCCAAGCTCTCGGTGGGAAGCGGGGCGTCGGAGCCGGTGGCGCCGCTCACCGTCACGCGGGACGACGCCGTGGCGCTCGACCTGAGCGGCACCGGCAACGGCACCGACCACGCCGCCCTCTCGGTGCTCCCGGCGCGTGGCTACGCGGTGACCTGGTCGGCGGCCACGCCCGCGCAGCCGCGGTTCTACCTGGACAACGCGCAGGCCGGTGACGCGGTGACCCTGTCGCTGCCCTATGCGGCGGCTCCCGGCCAGGTGATCCGCGACTACTGGGCGGGGAACCCGATGTCCGCCGCGGGCTCCCTCGCGGAGCTCACCGCCTCCACGGGCGACAAGTTCTTCTATGATGGCGCCACCGGGCGGCTCCACCTCAAGCTGGTGGTCATGGCCGACCGGGACTGGGCGACGCTGTTCGTGAAGCCCTGACGCGCCCGTGCCGCCCGAAACGCCAGAGGGGCACCCGTCCGCGGGTGCCCCTCTGGCGTTGCGCGCGCCGGCGGCGTCGCTCAGGCCCCGAGTTCGAGCGCCGGGCCGAGGATGCCGACGCCGTCCGGCGCCGGGAGGTCGAGGACGGCCTGGACCAGGCCCAGGAGTTCCGCCGGAAGGAACGGCTTGGCGAGGAACCGGGTGGGGCCGGGTGTCTCGACAGCCAGGCGCGCGTTGCGCGGCTCCCCGGAGACGAACAGCACCGGGAGCTCGGGCCAGGTCTCACGCACCCGCGCCGCCAGCTGCCCGCCCTGGATCCCGGGCATCTGGACGTCGGTGACCAGCAGGTCCACCGGGATGTGGGTGCCCTCGAGCAGCCGCAGCGCATCCTCGCCGTGCTCCGCGACGATCACGCTGAAGCCGGCGCGCTCCAGCACGCGGCGCATCGCGGCGCGGGCGGTGACGTCGTCGTCCACGACGAGCACCTGCACCGGGAAGAAGGTGCAGCGGAAGGCGGCGATGAGTTCGTCGAGCGACGCAGGCATGGGCAGGGCGGAGTCAGGGTGAATCGCGAGGAGGGCCCAAGTTGTCGCGCGACAGAATCGCCGTCAAGCCGCGCGGTGCGCGACTTGACGGAGCGAAGTTGTGGATTCTGTGGAGGGCTGTGGAAAGCTGTGGATAAGGGCGATCACTGCGCCGCGGGGAAGCCCTCGCCCAGCGCGCGCAGCAGCGCGGTCACCGTGTAGGGGCGGGCATTCTCCGGCTGCGCCCGCCAGGTGCCCATCCGCTGGTCGACCCAGGTCCGGATGCTCAGGTAGCGCGGCACCGCGCCGGTGGCGGTGAAGGCGATGCGATCCCCCTTCACCGTGTACTGCCCGTCGGACGCGGCCAGCAGGTCGAGCCCTTCGCTCACCTGGGCCACCATCAAGTCGGTAAGCTGGGCCACCTCGGCGGGCTCCGCGGCCGTCTGGCGCGCCGACCAGGCGCGCAGTTCCTCCGCCGGCCAGCGCTGGGCCCGCTGCGACGTCAGCGCGCTGTCCTCGTAGGCCTGCCCGAGGCGCGCCAGGCGGGAGCGGTACTGGCGGAGCGCGTCGGCGCCGGCGCCCCACGCGGTGCGGGCACGCGCGGCACCATCCGCGGTGCGGAGCCGCTCAGGGGTAAGCAGGTCCCGGAAGGCGCCGAGCCGGCCGGTGAGTTCCTCCTGCAACTGCGACTCCGCGCGCACCAGACGCCGCGCCAGTTCGCTCGGGGCCACGGCCGCCGCGCCGGGTTGGGCGGCGGGAAGGTCCCCACCGATCGACAGGCTCGCGGCGCCGACATCCACCTCAGGCCGGAAGTTGGGCCGCGCCGCGGCGATGATCTCGTCCTTCGGTTCCTCGACCGCGCTGTCGGGCGTCGGGACGGCGCCCGCAGGAGTGCGGCCCGCGCTGCCGGCGAGCGGCCTGGGGGGCACCGACACGGCCGGCGCCCCGACCAGCGGGGTCGTGGTGGCGCTCTCGGCGGGGGCACTCGACGCGGGGCGGGTCACCGGCGGGGGGGCGGGCGTGTCGCCCGTGCCCCGGGCCCAGGGCTTCCAGGCCGCCACGGCGACGCCCAGCACCAGCACGAAGGCGCCGGCCCCGTAGAGCATGCCGGTGCGAGCCCGTGCGCCACCTGCCGCCGCGGGCGCGACCGGCGCCAGCGCCGGCTCGGTGAGCAGCGAGGCGTCGGGAATGTCGAGATCCACCTCCGCCACGGCAGGCGGCGGGGGGACGGGTGCCGCGGGCGCGGCCGGCTTGAGCGTCGCGAGCCGGGGCGCGGAGGTCTTCAGGGCCTCGAGCCGAGGTGCGGAGGCGCGGGCGGGCTCCGGTGTGGGCGCTACCGGCTCCGCCTTGGGCTGGGCCACGGGGGCGACGGTCTCGACCTGCTCCGCCGTGGGCGCGGGTTTCGGCGCCGGCTTCACCACCTCGAGCCTCGGTGAGGAGGCCCTGGGCTGCGGCGCCGGGGCGGGTGCGGGCTTCGGCGGCTCCGGCCGGGGCGGTTCGGCCACGGGGGCAGAGGCGGCCGGACGCACCGTAGTCTCGACCTTGGGCGGGGCGGGCGGAGCCGGCGGCGGGGCGACGGCCACGTTGCTCGCCGCGGGCAGCGGTGCATCGAACAGCAGGTCGAGATCCTCGGCCACGGTCCGGTGCCCGGCGGAGTTCCGCACCGGCGACTCGATGCCACCATCCATCACCAGGAACTGGATCTCGGTGCCGTGCTGCGGATGCTGCGGGGCGGGCGTCGGCTTGGGCGCCGGCTTCTGCGCCTCGACGATCGTCACGTTCTGCTTCTTGGGCGGCGCCGGCTCACCGAGGTCGATGAACGCGAGCTCCCGGCTCTTGCGCGGCGGGCCAGGAGCCGCGGGCGGCGCCGCAGCCGGAGTCGCCGCGGCCGTGACGGGGGGCCGGTCGGCCACCAGCTGCGGCCGGAGGACGGTCTGCTGGGCGGCGGCCGCGGGACGCGCCGGCTCGGCAGCCTGCGCCCGCGCCTCCGCGGCCTGCGGGGCCGGCGCGACGCGCGGCGCGGGCGGATGGGCAGCCACCGGCGGCGCCGGCGGCAGCGACGGCTCCCCCGAGCCGTTCCAGCCCACCGCGCTCCGGTAGTGCGGGTGACTCTTCACGTCGAGCCAGCGGTTGGCCCGGGTATGGAAGATTTCGTCCTCGGCGTCGACCTCCCCGCGACGGACCGCCGCGTGGAACTCCTCGAGCGAGTTGTAGACCGCTTCGCTCCCTGAAGCTGACCGGATCCGATACATGGCACCCGCCTCCGCACCCCGAGTCGTTGCAAAGCCCTGCTGATTGCGCTTCCTTAAAGCAACAGTTGGGCCCATACTTCATCTCGTTGTGCAACAACAGCTTGCATGACACACGCCGACCCAGCCCCACGCCCACCGGTGCGGTATTCTGCGGGGCCGCTGCGCGGCTCGACGGGCTGACCGGTATCAGGCCGACCAGAAATTGGAGACTCAGGTCACCATGAGTGAGCTGCTGCGCAATCCCCTCAGGCGCCCCGCGCTGCGCTACCCGGAACCCGACACCGCTCCCCGCGGCGTGCACCGCCGGCTGCCTGGCTACGCACCAACCCCGCTGCGGTCGCTCGCGCCGGTGGCCGCGCGTTTCGGGCTGGGGGCGGTCTGGCTCAAGGACGAATCGAGCCGCCTTGGCCTGCCGGCGTACAAGGTGCTGGGCGCCGCCTGGGCCACCTACCGCACGCTCGCGGCGCGGCTGGGTACCGCACCCGAGCCGTGGCGCGACGTCGAGGAGCTCCGGGCTCGCATCGCCGGGATGCCGCCGCTGCGGCTCATCACGGCCACCGACGGCAACCACGGCCGGGGGGTGGCCCGGGTGGCCCGCTGGCTCGGGTGGCCCGCCCGGGTGTACCTGCCACAGGGTTCCGCGCCCGCGCGCCTCGCGGGGATCCGCGGCGAGGGGGCGGAGGTGATCGAGGTGGCGGGGACGTACGACGCCGCGGTGGCACGCGCGGCGGAGGCCGCGACCGGGACGGACTGCCTGCTGATCCAGGATCATGGGTGGCCTGGGTACGAGGAGGTGCCGGCCTGGGTGGCGGAGGGCTACGAGACCATCTTCGCCGAGGTGGACGAGGCGCTCGACGCGGCGGGCGAAGGCCCGCCCGACGTGGTGCTGGTGCAGGTGGGGGTGGGGACGCTCGCGAGCGCGGTGGTGCGGCACTTCCGCCGCCAGGGGCTGGGGCAGCTCCCCCTGCTGCTCGCGGTGGAGCCGACGGGCGCCGCCTGCGCGCTGCGCTCGATTGCCGCCGGGGCACCCGTGCTGCTCGAGGCGGGGGCCGACGCCTCGATCATGGCGGGGCTCAATTGCGGCACCCCTTCCACGGCCGCCTGGCCCGACCTGCGGGACGGCGTCGACGCCTTCGTGGCGGTGGAGGACGCGCAGGCGGCGGAGGCCATGCGGACGCTGGCCGGGCTCGGAGTGGTGGCGGGGGAGTCCGGCGCCGCCGGGCTGGCGGGGCTCATGGAACTGATGGCGCCGCGCCACGCGGCGGCACGCGCGGCCCTCGGCCTCTCCGGCGGGAGCCGGGTCCTGCTGCTCAACACGGAGGGCGCCACGGACCCGGCGAGCTGGGAGCGGATCGTGGGCCACGCCCCGCCGATGCCGCGCTAGCCGGCGCCGGCCGCCGCGGCGAACCGCCGGAGGATGTCGGCGGCCGGCTCGATCCGGTCGATGGTGGCCACGCTCTTCCCCGCCTGCCAGTAGTCCTGCTCGCCCGATTCGTCCAGCGAGGCGCGCTTGAGCTGCCACAGCGAGCGCAGCGCGTACACGGTGCGCATCAGGTGCTTGGTGCGGCGGTGGCGGAGCATCCACCGCGCCACCGGCCCGGCGCGCAGCCCGATCCGCTCGATGTAGGGCGTGCGGATCACCGCGACCGGCACCCCGGTGATCCGCTCGCTGTGGACGATGTCGTCCTCGCCGGCCGCGAGGATCGCCTGCTTGTAGGCCTCGCTGGTGCGGCACTCGGTGGTGGCGATGAACCGGGTGCCCAGCTGCGCGCCGGCGTAGCCCATCCGCAGCGTGGCCACGAAGTCGCGCTCGTCGCCGATGCCCCCGGCGCAGACCAGCGGCGCCCCGAGCCCGCCCAGCTCCTCGAGCAGCTCCTCCGCGGTCCGGCTCCCGGCGTGCCCGCCCGCCCGCCGGTTCACCGCGATGAGCCCGTGGACCCCACCGGCGAGGCCCTTCTCCGCCCACTTCCGCTCGGTGACGTCGTGATAGACGATGCCGCCCACCGGGGTCACCCGGTCCACCACCCAGCGCGGGTTCCCGAGCGAGGTGATGAAGAACCGCACCCCCTCCTCGAGCGCGATGTCGATCCAGCGGGTCATCCGCTCGTGGTAGGTCTTCGACGACTGCTCGATCAGCGCGTTCATCCCGATCGGCCGGCTGGTGAGCCGGCGGATCAGCCGGATCCCCTCGCGGAAGTCGTGGCCGTGCACGTAGGTGAGGGAGATGGGCTGGATGATCCCGATCCCGCCCGCCTCGGACACCGCGGCGACCAGCTCGGGGTTGCTGCAGGGATACATCGCCCCGCAGATGACCGGGACCTCGATCCCGGCGTGGCGCGCCAGCGGCGTGTCGAGCAGGGAGGGGCTCATACCGGCGCGAGGCGCCAGTGCACCGTGGCGCGCGCCACCACTTCGCCGGCGGTGTCGGTGATGAGCGCGGTGACCTCGTAGTCGGTCGGCTCGGTGACCACTGGTATGGTCACCCGCGACTCGGCCGTCAGGGTGCCGCGCGCCTTCTTGAAGTACTCGATGCCGAGGCGGGTGACGATCCCGCGGACCCCTGGGGGGAGTCCCACCAGCATGGCCAGTCCGCTGGCGACCTCCGCCAGGTTCACCAGCGCGATCGCGTGCACCGAGCGCAGGTGATTGCGCACCGCGCGGCGGTCCCGGAGCACCACCCGCGCGTGGCCCGGCCCGAGCGTCACGACGTGGGCGCCGATGGAGCCGGTGTACGGGACCATCCAGCCGAGCACCCGGCTGAACAGCCAGGTGCCGCCGGGCAGCGGGGACAGCCGCGCCCACAGTCCGGCCAGGCGCGCGCCGGGGGCTTCAAGGGAAGGAGGCATGGGGGGAATATCAGGGAAGTGAAACCCGCCGTCTATGCCTCACCGTACGTCTGGCACTTCCTGAGGAGTCATTCATGGCCCTGTCGTCCCTCGCCCTGGCGGCGCTCGTCGCCCTCGCGCCCGATACCGTCCTGCTGGTGCTCAACAAGGCCGAACATACGCTCGTGGTCGTCGATCCGGTGGCGCTCCGCGTGGTGGGGCGCGTGGCCACCGGGACCGGCCCGCACGAGGTGGCGGTCGCCCCCGATGGCCGCACCGCCTACGTCACCAACTACGGCGACCGGCAGGCCGGGCACTCGATCTCCGTCGTGGACCTGGGCACGCTCACCGCCCGGGAGCTCCCGCTCGATTCCCTCGGGCGGCCGCATGGCATCGTGATGGCGGGGGGACGGGTGTACTTCACCGCGGAGGTCAACCAGGCGGTGGCGCGGCTGGACGAACCGGCCGTCGGCGTGGACTGGGTGGCCCGGACGGGACAGCTGGCCACCCACATGGTGGTCGCCTCGCCGGACGGCCGCGCGCTCTACACCGCGAACGTGGGATCGGCGAGCGTCACCCGGCTGACCCTCGCCACCGGGGAGGCACGGCACATCGCGGTCGGCCCGCAACCGGAGGGGATCGCGCTCTCGCCGGACGGTGGGGAATTGTGGGTGGGGCACAACGGCGACGGCGCCGTCTCGGTGATCGACGTCCGCACCGAGGTAGTGATCGCCACCTTGCCCGTCGGGACCATGCCCATCCGCCTTGCCTTCACGCCCGACGGCGGCCGGATTCTCGCCTCCGACGCCCGCGCCGATGCCGTGGTGGTCATCGATGCGCACCGACGCGCGGTCATCGGCCGGATCCCGGTGCCGGGCACGCCGATCGGCCTGGTGCCCTCGTCCGACGGCCGGCGGGCGTTCGTCTCGCGCAGCCAGGCCGGCGGGATCGCGGTGCTCGACCTGGAGCGCCTGGCGGTGGTGGCGGAGGTCGAGACCGGGCTCGGCCCTGACGGCCTGGCCTGGGCCGCGCGGCCTTAGCGCGGGCGGAGCCGCGCCACCCGCGCGCTGGTGCGGGACGGCGAGGCGCCGTAGGCGAGCCAGACGTCGCCGCTCGAAGGGTCGATGGCCAGGTGACGGATCAGTGCCCCCGCGCTCGGCAGCGGGTAGGCGGTGAAGTCCTCGGTGTGCGGATCGAAGCGGAACACGAGGTCGGCGCCGGCGGTGCCGATCCAGACGGCGTTCCGCGCGGGGTCCACCCGCACCACGTAGGGCAGCGCGTCGGGCACCGGCAGCGGGAACTCCGAGAAGCGCTGCCCGGTCGGCTCGAAGCGGATGAGCATGTTCGACGCGTAGCCCGGGATCCACAGGGTGCCGCCGGGCCCGATGTCGAAGCGGCGCGGACCGCTCATGGGCGTCGGCAGGTCCCACACCCGGCTCCGGCGCGTGGCGGGGTGAAACGCGAAGATGCGATTGCCCTGCAGTTCGGAGCCCCAGATGGTGCCGTCGCTTCCGGCGCGCAACTCGTAGGGGATGGGCCCGCCCGCGGTGCGCGCCAGGCGCGGATGCGGGGGCAGGTCGAAGACCTCCACCCGCCCACTCGCCGGGTTCACCCGCCCGATCTGCTCCGGGAAGCGGGTGAAATGCCCGTTGAACCAGGCCACCCCGTCGGGGTCGAGTGCCACGCTGTGCGGGTACATCCCGAGCGGCCAGGTGGTCCACCGCCCGCTGGCCGGCGCATACCGCCCCAGCAGCCCCGCGCCCCCCAGCAGCACCCACCAGTCGCCCTGCTGGTCCACCTCGATCGCGCGGGGGCCCCCCTTGGGCACCGGCAGCGCCACCGGCGTCATGATCCCGCGCTGCGGCTCCAGCCGGTACATCACGTGGCTGAACATCCCCGTGATGACAACCTGGCCACCGCCGTCGATGGCGACGTCGTGGGGCAGGTCGGTGGCCAGGGGCATCGGGAACTCGGTTACCTCGGCGCGGCCGAGCCGGGGAGGCGGCACCGCCGTCGGGCGGCGCCCCGCCAGCTGCGCGACCAGCCACGCCGCGGTGGAGTCGGGGTCCCGGCCGGCGGAGATGATCGGAAAGCTGGTGGAGCTCCCGGCGTACTCGAGCATCTTGCGCACCGCGGCCGCCCACTCGTCCCGGGTCCGCTCCCGGCCCTCGGGCAGGGCCACCACGCTGTCGAACTGGTGGCAGTTGGTGCAGTCGATGATGAACTGTCGCTTGGCCACCCCGCCCGGAAGGAGCGAGAGCCACGCCGAACTCGATGGGCCGCGGGTCTGGCCATCAAGTGTGGCGGGAAGGAACAGCCCTGCGGCCAGCAGGAGGTATCGCATCCCGGATGCCTTGGGAGAGGGGTGAACCCGCGAGCTACGAGTGGGGCGGCACCCCGGTTTCCCGGAGGGCCGGCGCACCCTGAAACCGCGCGGAGGAAGTTCCCGTCTTGACGGAATCACTACAAGCGTAATATTACAGGTGTAGTCGGTGCCGGCCCCGAGGCCGGCGTGGCAGCTCCCCCGGGTCCGACGAGGTACCATGTCCGACATCCACCAGCTCACCGAACTCCAGATCGCGATCCTGCGGGTGCTCTGGGAGCGCGGCCAGGCCACCGTCGCGGACATCTGCGAGGCGCTCAGGCCGGAGCGAGGCCTGGCCCTGACCACCGTGGCCACGCTGCTCTCCCGGCTGGAAAAGCGCGGGGTGGTGGCCCACGAGACCCGCGCCCGGCAGTACGTGTACCACCCGCTGGTCACCGAGGCGGACGTGCGGCACTCGATGGTGCGGGAACTTACCGAACAGCTCTTCGACGGCAACGTGGCGGCGCTCGTCTCGCACCTGCTCAGCGAGCGGGAGATCAGTCCCGGCGACCTGGACCGGGTGCGGGCCATGCTCGAGCAGGCCCAGGCAGGGAAGGGAGGAGACTCCGATGCCCAGTAGCTTCGAGACCTTTGCCGGCAGCTGGCTGCTGACCTACGCGCTCCACAGCACCCTGCTGCTCGGGCTGACCTGGCTGCTGACGCGGCGGCCCGGCGTGAGCGCCTCGCGCCGCGACGTGCTCTGGAAGGCCGGGATGGTGGGGGGATTGCTCACCGCCACGCTCCAGACCGCCCTGCCGTTCGAGCCGCTGAGCGGCGTGCTGGCGCTTTCCACCGCCGTTCGCAACCCGGTGACAGCGTCCCAGGCGGCGGAAGTCTCCTGGCAGGGACTGCTGGCGGCCCCGGTGCCCGCGGCGGTGAGCCCGGAGGTCACGACCTCGTTTCCGGCGGCACCTCCCGCGGCACCAGTGGTCGCTGGGGATGGTTCGCCGGTCGTGGGGGCAACCGCGGGCGGGGCAGGGCGCGGGCTCACCCTGGCCCTGTGGGGCTGGGCCGGCGTCGGCGCCGCGCTGCTCGGGCTGTACCTGGTGCAGCGCCGCCGCGCGCTGCAGGGGATGGGCCCCCGGGTGCCCGTCACCGACCCCGGGCTGCTGGCCATGGTGGCCGAGTTGCGCCGGGCCGGGGCGGTCCGCCGGCCGGTGCGCCTGACACAGGCCGCCGGGCTGGCGAGCCCGGTGGCCTTGGGCCGCGACGAGATCGTGCTGCCGGGCGTGGCGCTCACCGAGCTCGACGCGGCCCAGCAGCGCTCCCTCCTGGCGCATGAACTGGCGCACCTGGTGCGACGCGACCCGATGTGGCTCGCGCTGGGGTGTGCCCTCGAGCGGGTCTTCTTCTTCCAGCCGCTCAACCGGCTGGCGCGCGTGCGGCTGCAGGAAGCGGCCGAATATCTCTGTGACGACTGGGCGGTGCGTCGCACCGGCTCCGGCGTGTCCCTGGCCAGCTGCCTGGTGAAGGTGGCGGAGTGGGTCACCGCCACGCCGCAGCCGGTGCCCCTCGCGGGCATGGCGGAGCGCCGATCCCAGCTGGTCACCCGCATCCACCGTCTGATCGAGGGTCGTCCCATGCCGAACGCTCCACGTACACTCTGGTTCGCCGCCGGCGCCGTGGCGCTGCTTGGCGTCACGGCGATCACCGTCCCGACGGTGACCGCGCACGCGCAACAGCCCGTGGCGCGGGACAGCGTCGCCACCGACAGCGCCGGGAGCGACAGCAGCGGCACCCTGCGCCGACTCTGGACGCGGATGCGGTCCGCGGAATGGCGCGCGGCGCGGGCCGACATGGCCCGGCTGCGGAGTGAGGCCTGGGCGCCGGCGCGCGCCCCGGTCGCGCCGGAGCCGCCGCGTGCGCCCCGGGCGCCCATGCCGGCCCTGGCGCCCATGGTCGTGGCCGGTGCGGATGCCTGGCGCGAGCTGGCGGCTGCCCGGGCGTACTCCGGGTTCGAGCGGGAGCGGCCGCGCGACACCACGAGCATCGCGGTGCCCGCGCTGATCGGCGCGCTCACGGATCGCGACGTGGATGTCCGGCGCGCCGCAGCGCAGGCGCTGGCCAACCTCGAAGACCCGCGGGCGGTCCCGGGCCTGATCGCGGCGCTGGAGGATGGTGACGCGCAGGTGCGGGCCTACGCGGCGCTGGCGCTGGGCTCGCTGGAGGATCGCCGGGCAGTGCCGGGCCTGCTCGGGCTGCTCAAGGACGGCTCGGTCGAGGTGCGCCGCCACGCCCTCTCCGCGCTCAGCAGCTTCCCGGACGGGGTGCCGGTGGATGTGGTGCTCAGCACCATGAACGACGCCGATCCCGAGATGCGCCAGGTGGCGATCTCCTACGCGCTGAGCCACCTCCACGAGAGTGAGGAGGACGGCCCGGCCGACCCGCGGTTCGTCGCCGCGTTCACGCGGCTGCTCAAGGACCCCGCGGCGGACATCCGGCAGATGGCGGTCAACGCCGTGGCCGAGGCCGGGCTCACCCAGGTGCCGGCCGAGTTGCTGGCGATGTCCACGGACCGGTCGGCCGATGTGCGGCAGCAGGTGGCCTACGCGCTGGGCCGCATCGGCGACGCGAAGTCGGTGCCGGCGCTCAAGACCCTGCTGGCCGACGCCAACGCGGACGTGCGCGAGGCCGCCATCAACGGGCTGAGCGAGATCCGGGACCGGAGCGCGCTCGAGGCGCTGGTCGGGGCGCTGCGCTCCGATGATCCGGTGATCCGTCGTCAGGCGGCGATGGCGCTGGGCCAGCGGGAGTCGGAGTAGCCGTGGCGGCCGGATTCCTGGCCCTTGGCGCGGCGGTGCTGCTGCAGGCCGCCGCCGCGCCCGCCCCGGCGCCCCCGGCCCCACCGCGGCCGCCGCGCGCCATGGTGGCGCCGATGGCGCTCGCGATGCCCGGTCCGCGATTTCACATGCCGAAGATCCGGGCCCCACGGCCACCGCGCTGGTCCCGGCAGGACGCGCGCCACGGCCCCGACTCGGCGCAGGTCGGGGCGCTGCTCACCGCGCTCGCGTCCACCGACGCCTCGGTGTGCGAGCTGGCCGTCGACATGCTCGGCAACGGCTGGTGGGGCGGTGGCCTGGAGGTCGCCGCCCTTCGGGATCGTCGGCCGGCGGTCGACTCGGTGCGGCGCTCCTATCAGGGCGGGGTCCTCGACCGCCGCGCCGTCCCGCTGCTGCTCGCGGCGCTTGCCCGGCCGGAGCCGTGCGTGCGACGGGCCGCAGCGCGGCTGCTGGGCATGAGCCCGCTCCCGGAGGCGTCGGCGGGCCTGCGCGGCAGCCTGCGGCACGCTGAGGGGCGGGTGCGTGAGGCGGCACTGCTCGGCCTGGGGACCTCCGAGGACCCGGCCGCGTTCGAGGCGGTGCAGCAGGCTCTCGCGGACCGTGACCCGGACGTGGTGCGACTGGCGGCGTGGGCCCTGGGCGAGTACGAGGATGCCCGGGCCGTGCCGGGCCTGGTCCGGCTGCTCGACCGGCCCGAGGCGGGGGTGCGCCGGGCGGCGGCCTACGCGCTCGGAGGCATCGAGGACACGCGGGCCACCCGGCCCCTGCTCCCGCTGCTCCGCGACCGCGACCCGGTGGTCCGTCAGGAGGTGGCGCGCGCGCTCGGGTCGATCGAGGATGCCGCCGCGACGGCCGCCCTCGTGGATGCCCTCGACGACCGCGATCCCGAGGTCCGGCTCGCCGTGGTGGAAACGCTGGGCTCGATCGAGGATCCCAAGGCGGCGCGCCCGGTGGCGGAGCTGTTGCGCGACCCGAGTTCCGACCTGCGCCGCGCGGCCGCGGAGGCGCTGGGCAGCATCGAGGACCGGGCGGCGGTGCCGGCCCTGGTCCGAGCGCTCGAGGACCGGGTGGCCGAGGTGCGGGCGGCCGCCGCGTCGGCGCTCGGCAGCATCGAGGACCCCGCCGCCGCCGAGGCACTGGGGCGTGCCACCGGGGATCCCGACCGGTTCGTGCGGCACGAGGCGATCAGCGCGCTCGGGTCCCTGGACGCCCTGGACCGTGCCCCGGAGTCGCTCATCAATGCCCTGCGGGACCAGGATGCCGAGATCCGGCAGTCCGCCGCGAGCGCGCTGGGCTCCATCGGGGACCCGCGGGCGGTGGCCGGGCTGGGCCGGGCGCTGGAGGACCCCGACGTGCAGGTGCGTCGCGAGGTGGTGAGTGCGCTGGGGTCCATCGAGGATGCCACGGTGACTCCGCTGCTGGTCCGGGCCATGAAGGACGCCGACCCGGAGGTCCGTCGCATCGCCGCCGAAGGGCTGGGGCAGCACCGCTAGGGGAACCGGCGGGCCGGAGCTGGGTACTCAACGGAAGCCCCGTCCACGGCGTACCCTACCGTGACGGGGCGCCGCTATTTTCCGGTGCCCAGAGCCCTTCCCCTCACTGGAGTCTCCATGCTGGCGCTTGCGACCTCCCTTGCCCTCCTCGTGGCCCCGCCCGCCACGCCGCCGGCCGCGGCGGCCGCCCCCGACACCGGCGCCGCGACCACCTGGCAGATCGATCCCACCCATTCGGAGCTGCTGTTCCGGATCCGGCATCTCGTGGGCCGGGTCACCGGCACCTTCACGGACTGGGAAGGCACCATCACCGGGGAGCCGGCCGACTGGGCCAGGGGCTCCGTCAAGGTGATCATCCGGGCCAAGAGCATCTCCACCAACAACCAGCGCCGGGATACCCACCTCCGCTCCGACGACTTCTTCGCGACCGATTCCTTTCCCGAGATCACCTTTGTGAGCACCGGGGTGGCCGTCAAGGGCGAGGAGATCAGCCTCACGGGTGATCTCACCATGCGGGGCCGGACCAGGCGTATCACGCTCACCGGCACCTACAACGGGATCAGCCCCGGCAATCGGGGCCGCGACCGGGTGGGCTTCGCGGTGTCGACGAAGATCAACCGGCTGGACTATGGCGTGGCCTACAACCGGGCGGTGGAAGGGGGCGGCGTGCTGCTCGGCGACGAGGTGACGCTCGACATCACCATCGAGGCGGCGAAGGTCGTGCCCGGCGCGGACGGCCCCGGCCAGGGCCCCCCGCCGCCGCAGCCCGCCCCGGCGGCACCCCAGCGTCCCTCCCGCTGAGGCCCCCGGAACGGCACGAGGGCTCCCGTCGTGGACGGGAGCCCTCGCGTGCTTCCGGGAGTGCCGGCGCGGGTCAGCAGCCGGGCGAGGCCCAGGAGGTGCTGGTGCCGCCGCCGTTGTCCCGGCTGTTGAAGTAGGTGCAGCCGTTTTCGTCGCCGGCGATGAAGTTGTTCCCCTGGTTGGTGTACATGGACCAGCTCCGGCCGCCACGCTGCCGGGCGAGCATCCAGAGGTTGCCCAGCGCCGGTCCGCCCTCGGCGCCGAAGTTGCCCCGGGCATCCACCCACCACCGCCCGCGGTACACCGGCGTGATCTGCATCAGGGCGCGCACGTCCTGGTCCGGCAGCTGGCGGCCATTGATGAACACGCCGGTGGCGCCGTTGGAGGCATCGGGCGGCAGCCCGCCGCCGAGGGCAAGCCCTGGGAGGATCCAGCCGGCCGTCGGGCCGCCGTCCATGCCCCAGGCGCCGGACGTCGCGTCGTACCAGTAGCGGCCATCGCGGACCTGTACCGACCACCGCGTCTCGAGGTCCCGCACCTGCTGGTCGGGGAGGCGGACCCGGTTCACCACCACCGCCCGCTGCTGCGCGGCGAGCGGCGTGGCCAGCAGGGCAGCCAGGATCAGGGTGTGGGCGCGCATGGGATTTCCTCTCGCTCAGGTCCGGGGTTCCAGCTAAGATACGGCCCAACCATGACGACTTTCTCAATGCCTCCGGTGGTCCCCGA